>Ga0210003_1000554_pt1 | contig 33581 bp, 54 predicted proteins | sample LantaG_FD_182804 | JGI IMG/M metagenome (GOLD analysis project Ga0210003, IMG submission 182804) | Deep subsurface microbial communities from Baltic Sea to uncover new lineages of life (NeLLi) - Landsort_02402 metaG (SPAdes) (version 2) | ecosystem: Environmental > Aquatic > Marine > Oceanic >...
AAACAAAAAGATCTTCATATTGAACAAAGGTTTAGTTAAAGGGTATGTAATATTTGACAAACAGAAATATGATGATGATGATCAGATCTATCGTTGGCATGTTTCAGAATCAAAAGAATATTCACCATATATGTTTTACAAACATAAAAATGGATGCGTTATCTGGATCAATGATGTGGAAATAAGCGAATAATAATGTGGAAACTATCTAAACCATTATCAATACAAACTCTATTTATTTTAAAAAAGAGTTGTCTAGCTCAATGCAAAAAATGTACCACACCTTTCGATTTAGGTGATACTGGTTGGTTCACTACTAAATCACCAAAGTGGTATTGTCTTGACTGCTATGACAGGATGTTTATAACATGAGTGAATTAAATTTTACCTCTTGTCGATTAAATTGTGACTGTCATGCTAAAGACACACTACTTTGTTACAGATGTATGAAAAAGGTATGTGCCATTGCAAGATAATTTAACAGATAAAGAAAAGTGCATTGTTGTTCAAATGATGCTCAGACAATCACCTAGACTGGCTAAAGTTCCCACAAAGGTAAAAGAAGCAATTCAACTATTCTACAAAAACAAAGTTTATCCTGAACTCACTCCACAGGACATCAGCCAAATCAATTTAGATATGGACAAGTTCTTACACGATGCAGAAGCAATAATGCAGAAAGGACTAATTAGTGCAGTAGGTGGAGATGCAGTAAATTCAATTCTAAAAAAGTTCAACATTGGTAAAAAGGATTCAGATGTTGAGATTGATCCAACAATCATTAAGGAAATGGAAGCAACTATGAGAAAGGAGGTAGATGAAAATGATGGTACATAACAGCCAAAGACTATTCCTAATTGAACGGAAAATTACAGAGAAAAAATGCAAACATTGTACTGGACAAATGCAGAGACATGACGTTTGCTTTTCAAAAAGAAATAAACAATACTACTGTGTTGACTGTGCATTAATGCTTGGTTACATAAAACTCAACAACATCAAAGAAGCTTTCTTAAATGGGCATATTACTGGCAATATATGACCCAAGTGGTAAGCCCATTCTTTCCACTTGAATGTAGTCAAAAGTATAAAATTACTCTAGAGCCAATAACAGACAGTCCTTGTGTTTGTGGTCATAGAGGAATACAACACATGTCTCAGGGAAATCGTGTCTGTATGATAGCTGACTGTATGTGTGATGTTTACAAACTGTATGAACCAAAGTTTGATTCACCTGATGACTTTGAACAACAAGCAATGAAACATTTCAAACATCAAGAAAAAATGCTGGAAAATGTACGGTGGGTGTTTGAAAATTTATTGTTCTTTAGAAACTATAACAACAATGAACTTGGTTGGGCATGGGGAAAATATGTGCTTGGCTATGATCCATTTGAAGTATTCATGTCGCCTGACATTTACAAAAAGATACTAAAATATGGTACTCATTCTATAATTGAAAGAGAGGCAAGAAGACTTCGTGAGGAGTGCAAAAAATCACATCGATCATGCAATTTAAAAACCCATGAGAATTGCAACCATGAATGTAAATACTGTCCTTATGATCCAAAACTAGTGGACAATAAGATCATTAAAGAATATGGAATTTACAGTTTCTTTAGGGAGAATAGGGCATGAGAGTTGTAATAAAAGATATGCTGAATGGAGACATTGTATCTGACAAGGAACAAAATGAAACTGACACAATTACTATTCCAAGTGATTTCAAATTAATATTCGAACAAAAGAACAAACTTAATGAAGTATGGTGTTATGTAAAAAGGGTGAGACTTTAAAATGGGAGCTTATGAATCATTGAAACCATTCATAGCAAGATCAACTACGATCAAGTGTCATAGATGTGGCACGACTAAAGGCGAGAGCGATAAAGGAATATTTGGTGCTTGGTTATTCGGAGAAACTCACAAATCAATAGTATGGTTTCATAATTTAGAATGTCTTAACAAATGGGAAACAGTTTATCCAGAAAATAAAATGAAACAGCTTAATGACGGATTTGCTGGCGATACTGGACTAATTTCATTGAAAACAGAAACACCATTTAATGATGATGATGAGATCTAGATAAAGTTATAAACATATTATTTTAATAACTAGTGTGAATATCAAAAATTCATATTTCTATATTAGGTTAGGATGGACAGTTATCGCACCTATTTTCGGATTCAGTAATTTCGTAATGCTGATCTATATGACACTTGAATTGGATCTTCCACTCTATATCTTTGCACCTGCTGTGGCAATTACAATCGCATTTATTCTAGTTTTAATCGGTAAAACATTTCGTGAAAAACAATTATCAACTGACCATAATTTACAATACTTTAAAGCTACTGAGGCTATAACCACAGAAATAGTGTTCTGGAATCAACTAACATCAATATGTAAATCAACAAACACACCAATAAATGCAGAGTTCAAGGCAAGACTTGATTTGCTTAAGGAACGAATAAAATGAATTGGCTTGGTGAACTAATCCAGAAAGAGATACTTCCAACTGATACTGTATTAGATTTAGGATGTGGGATAATGCAAGCAACTACTGACAGTCTTACAAAAACAAGTAGGAAAAGATTCGCCAGAAGTGATTTACTGTTAAATTATTTTAGAGATGTCAAGAATCTGACTACACAATCCTTAGTTTGTAAATCATTATTGGGCTGTGAACTGATTGATAAATATCTTGAAAAGGCAAAAAATTATTTTCCAGTAATTAAGTTTGATCTTACTGACAATAACCAATTTGATATTTTCAAAGACAATTCATTTGATGTTGTGATAGCATTGGATGTAGTTGAACACATAGAACACAACCAAACATTAAAAATAATAGGACACATGGAACGTATAGCAAGAAAGAAAATAATAATTTACACACCAGCAAAGTTTGAAACTAATGAAAAAAATGTTGAGAACGCATGGGGCATGGGAGTTAATCCTTTCCAAGAACACAAATGCTACATTCCACCAACACGTTTTGAGAGTTGGGGCTATCGTGTAACTTTTCCTGAACCAGATAAAAACACTTTGGCGATAAAGGTGCTAAAATGAAAATCGGTATAATACAATCTGTAATTGGTAGCGTTGGTGGAAATGACATGGTGCTTAAATCATTATTGACAAAACTAAAGGAAACTGATCATGAGGTTACAATCTATACAATAGGAACACCTAGAATGGATCTTAGTGTTTTTAATATTAAAAAAATAAAGAAATTAATCCCGATAAAGATTCCTTTATTTGGTGTATATCAAAAAATGCTAGAACCTATGCTTGCAAAAAAAGCACAGCATGAGGATTTACTAATTTCATTAACTGGTGATTTATTCTTGCCTGCAAAGAAAAAACAACGTTTGATATTTTATTCACAGAACAACTATGGTGATCCAACAAAGACTAGTACATCAAAATATGATAGTGGATTGTGGAAATATTATTACATGCCTTACAAGAAAATGATGATAAAGTTCAAAAAGAATATTAAAAATTATAATATAGAGTTTGTAGCTAACTCTAGTTATGTACGAGAACAATTAAGAAAAGCACTTGGTCACGATTCTCTAGTTATTTATCCGCCAGTTCATCTAAGTGAATTTACTAATGATGAAGAAAACAAACAAGGATTAATCACGGTAAGTAGATACAGTAAAGAAAAGAATCTTGCTAAAATTGTTGATCTTATGGGGAAAACAAACGAACCATGTAAGATCTTTGGTAACATATCTGAGGTAAACAGACCATACATGAATGATATAATTAAAAAAGGAAAGGCTGTAAACATCAAATTCTATATCAATCAGGACAGAGAACTTATGAAAAGACTATTGGCAAAATCAAAGATATTTATTTCTGCAAGTGATGAGACATTTGGAATTGCAGTTATAGAGGCAATATCTTCTGGATGTATTCCGCTAGTTCCAGATTCATCTGCACACCGAGAAACTGTTCCATATAATGAACTAAGATACACTAATGACGGTAATGAAAAATTAGAGATGATTATAAAGCATGGATTTCCAAAAATAAAAGAATTGCAGGAACATATCAAAATGTATGACGAATCAGTATTCCAACAAAAGTTCTTGGAGTTGATTGAAAAATGACATGCACCTGTAATAGAGATTCAGCCATGAACTCACACCATGAGGAGTTTTGTAAAGGCTGTGGTATGTTGGTTAGGAGTTGCGAATGTGAACCATATCCAGAGAAAGTATCAATAATAATTCCAGCTTACAATGCAGAGAAATACATCAATGATGCAATAAGCAATGTGTTAAGACAGACATACGAAAACATTGAGGTGATAGTTGTTGATGATGGATCAACTGATAAGACTTTAATCAACCTGTTAAGAGATCCTCTTTCTAAACAAATCAAAATCATAGAAAAAGAAAATGGCGGTGTAGGTTCAGCTCTTAATGCTGGAATTAAGGCAATGACGGGAGAGTGGTTCAAATGGTTATCTGCTGATGATCATCTAGAAAAGAACTGTATAGAAATAATGATGAATCATATCCATGATACTAAAAACTACAAAGACAAAATCTTCTATACTCATTACGAAGTTATTGATCCTGAGAACAAAATATTGGATATAGTAATTGAACCTGACAGAAATAATATGTCACTTGCACAGAAATCTGCTCATCTATATGACAACTATTATGGTAATGCTACAACCTGTATGATCCACAAATCTGTCTTTGAACGAGCAGGACTATTCGATGAAACAATCAAGAACGGTGATGATTATGACTTTTGGTTGAGATGTTTGTTTGGTCATGACATAGAGCTGTATCTTATTCCAGAGGTATTGGCAAGTTATAGAAAACACCCAGAACAATTAACCAATAGGAGAGGTGCAGAACTATTCATAACAGTTCAAAAGATTAGAGAAAAGAATCTAAACTTACTGCCAATACCAATGCAAAAACAGATACTACACATGGTAGATGAACTTGATAAAAAACCCCTGAAAGTGAAAATAAGAAGAAAAATTAGGAACATTATTTTTAGCATTATGCCAACAAAGTTTAACAACAAACTACTTGCCACATATCAGGAAAGGAAAAAGAGATGACTAAATTCGGACTATTTGTTGTTGGAAACAAGTTTTCAAAAGAGTTCACAAATCACATGACAGATAAAAAGATGATCAAATGGGAATTAATGCCTGCAAAAAATTCAAACAATCAATATGAAATTATATTTGAATATGAGGAACTCCAACCAACTAAATGACTTGTATGGCAGAGGGATGTCTAACAAACACAAGACACCCAAACAGATCACTATGTTGGAAGAACGGACTTTGCCAAAAACATTACTGGAAAGGAATTGAGAGGTATCAACGATAATGGTTTGTAAAGGGGAATGTAGTAAGATCACAGCATCAAAACCAAGTAGCGGTGGAAGATATGATAATGGACAAGTGAGATGTAATGTTTGCGATGTTTATATTTTGGCAAAACCTGTTATGAAGATAAATGGAATGTATTACGTTGTCCATGTTGTAAACTTACGTTGTCCATGTTGTAAACATAGGGTAAGACAAAATCCTAGACATAGAGAACAAAAATTAAATCTAAGAAAAAGAAAAGAGGCAAAAACATGACCGAAAAACTAATGACCATATTTGGAACAAGACCAGAAATAATTAGACTGAGTAGATTAATTCCAAAGCTTGATAGAAACTTTGACCATAAAATAATCAATACATTTCAGAATCATTTGCCACAACTTAATGATATTTTTACATCTGAACTAAAAATAAGAAAGCCTGATTACAATCTAGATATAAGCCATAAAGATTATGGTCATGAAATTGCAGACATAATATCCCAGACCTATGAAATCTTAAAGAAAGAAAAACCAGACAAACTATTAGTGTTGGGTGATACATATTCTTGTTTGTCAGTTCTTCCTGCATCTAATCTTGGTATCAAAATCTACCACATGGAAGCTGGAATGAGGTCAGGTGATTGGCGTATGCCAGAAGAAAAGAATAGAAAGATAGTTGATAATCTTGCAAACATTAATCTTGCTTATACTGAAAACTCTAGAAAGAATCTCATTGCAGAGGGATTTGATCCAAAGAAAACATTCGTGACAGGCAATCCTATCATTGAAGTTCTAAATGATTATGCAACTGAAATCAACAATTCCACTATATTGAAAAGACTAGAACTAACTGAAAAGAAATACTTTTTGGTAACAATACATCGAGTTGAAAATATTAGTGATGCTAAAACTATGAAATCATTGGTAACAGCATTAGAAAAGATCTATAAAATATATAAAAATAAGATGATAGTATTAGCGCATCCAAGATTTGTAGAGGGGTTAAGTAAATTCAATATTAAGATAAATCCAAAGATAAGACTACGAAAGAACTGTGGATTCTTTGATTTCGTTAAACTACAAAAGTGGGCTAGATGTGTACTTACTGACTCTGGCACAGTTCCAGAAGAATGTGCATACCTTAAAGTTCCATGTATAACATTAAGATCAAGCACAGAAAGACAAGAGCTTGTTGATCTTGGAACTAACATAATTGCTGGTACAAACTGGAAATCTATATTGGATGCAGTTGAAATATCAATGTACAAACAACCTGATTGGGATTGGGAAAAGTCATTAGGTGACGGAAGAACATCAGAAAGAGTTCTAAGAATAATTAAAGGTGTACTATGATTTATCCACTTTGTCAACAATTAATGGTAACATCATTTGAATTTGACAGGAGTATTTGTTTGGTATGATCCCACAAAACCAATTAAAATATTTAACACCGTTACCAGATATGGTTAAAAGAAAAAACCTACTAAAAAGGAAAGGAACTAAACATGCAAGACCAATAAAAGCAAAACGACACAGAGTAAAAAATGGTATGAGTAGAGATCATGTAGGTCGTGGTCAGCATGTAGGAATAGGATAATGACTGATCATAAAATACTAATCACAGGTGGATCTGGTAAACTTGCAAAAGCCTTTAGTAAAGAATATAGTTGCAACAATCCACCAAAACAAGAACTAGATGTTACTGACTATCATCAAGTACGTGACTACTTACAACATCACTCTGAAATCTCAATCATCATTCATGCTGGTGCATTAACAAGTGTAACGCAATGTGAACAAGACAAAAAACTTGCATATACCGTAAATGTGAATGGAACAAAGAATATCATACGTGCAATAAAAGAAAATAATCGTTACAACTCTGGCTCATTAAGAGAAATAAAATTAATCTATATTTCAACTCCATGTGTATTTGATGGTAAAACTGGCAACTATGATGAAGATTCATTGCCACAACCAGAAAACTATTATGGACTTACCAAATATATTTCAGAAGAATTGATCAAAAGTTCTGGATTAAAACATCTTATTATTAGAACAAACTTTGTAGCAAAAGAAGAATGGGCATTTCCAAAAGCATTTACTGATAGACACGGAACATATCTATTTGCTAAACAAGTGGTAAACCAATTAAGCTATCATCTAAGTAACAGCGAGGGAATAATTCATATCGTTGGGAAAGACAGAATATCTATGCACACTCTTGCCATGATAACTACTCCTAAAGTTGGCAAAATGACTATGAATAACTTTGAATTATTAACAAAAGCAAACCCTGTTAAACTAACAAAAGACATGTCAATGATTTCAAAACGATGGCATGCAACTGAGATAGACAGGAGTTAGAATGAAATTAGGAAATAATTTAGAAGGTAAAAACATACTGATAACTGGCGGAACTGGATCATTTGGCTATCAGATGACACAAAGATTATTAGAAATTCCAGAAACAAGTATTGTAATTTACAGCAGAGATGAAGACAAACAGCGAATAATGAAATCCCATTTTAATGATTGCAGGATTAGATTTGTACTTGGTGATGTTAGAGATGCAGATAGAGTAGAAGAATCATTCAAAGGAGTTGACATAGTTCTTCATGCAGGAGCTTTGAAACAAATTCCCTCAGTAGAATTTAGCCCAATGGAAGCAATAAAGACCAATACAATTTCTGCCTACAATATAATGAAAGCATCTGATCTTAACAACGTTGAACAGGTAATTGCCATCTCAACTGACAAAGCCTGCCAGCCTGTAAACAGCTATGGAATGTCAAAAGCATTGATGGAAAAGATATTCTTAGGTGATGATATTTGGAGTGACAATACTAAATTTGGCTGTGTAAGATATGGGAATGTACTTGGAAGTAGAGGATCTGTTCTACCAGTATGGGATAAATTAATTGAAGAAAACAAACCAATACCAATAACTGATGAGAATATGAGGAGATTCTTTATCACATTAAAAGAGGCTACTGATCTTATTTTATTTGCATCTCATAACTTACTTGATAAGGAAATGTTCATTCCATTTGCACCAGCAATGAAGATTACTGATCTGGCACAGGTATATGCAGAGTTGAAGACTGGCAAAAAAAACTATCCACAAAAACTAATTGGCGTAAGATCAGGTGAAAAAATAGATGAGATCTTAGTAGCAAAAGAAGAAGTAGACCGATGTGAAATCCTAAAAAAGAAATACATCAAGATGAATCGACATCCATTAACAAATCCAAAACTAAAAATTGAATACACCTCTGGCAATACTACTCAACTAAATAGAACCGAAATCAAAAAACTAATTGAGGGATTAGATTGGCAAAAATAAGCGATAAAATGTGTCCATCATGTGCTATGGGAATGTGTGCATATTGTATAGGTGTAAATTGTAAATGTAACGACATGCCATTAGATGACATTAGTAAACAAGTCCATCTTAAAAAAAGAACAGTTGATGCTTACAAACGACAATCAGAGGGGGCTGATCTAGAACAATAATGTGTGATAATTGTCAATCAGGTCATAATAATTTTATAGATGCAAAATACCCTGACCATTGCAAATGTGATTGTCATAAAGGAGGATTGACTGGAAATTGATGTTACCTGAAAACGTTTCTTCTGGAATGGGTGGTTCAGTATGTAAAATTTGTAAGAAACTAATCAAAGATCATTCAGTAGAAGAATTTGAACAATGCCAAAAAGTACGTGAATTAAAGGAGTCAATGGATGTCTGAGTGTCCTCTTTGTTCTAACCAAGAGTTTGATAAAGCAGGATTTGTGCTTCACGCATTTACACACATGATAGAACACAATAGAGAAATTTTACACATTCATAATAATAAAGATGGTTACATGATAGCATTTATTCAAGCATGTAGAAACTCAAAATTAAATACGCAAGAAATCGAAAAAATACGACCACAGGCTGAATATCTAATAGAGGCTAACTTAAAGAAATGAACTCAGATACTTATGAATCGGACATTGCAAAGTTTGATAAATATAGAAAGGCAGTTGACAATCTCTTTGATAGAAAACATCCCGATGAATTAAAAAAGACAATGATTGCTCAATTACACTACATTGGTCTTACAGGGGAAGTTGGTGAACTTGGTGAAAAATTAAAGAAAGCAATACGAGATAAAGGCGGAATACACATGAGAGATCCAGAAATAGAGAAAGAACTTGGTGATGTTATTTGGTATTTTGCAAGTATTTGTAAAGATCTAGGTTATACAATAAACGAAGTAATGGAAACAAACATTAACAAATTACAAAAAAGACTTGATGAAAACAAGATACATGGTAATGGAGATAATCGATAATGGGTTGGCATAAATGTACTCAATGTGGTTCAGATGATTGGGTTTGTTTTGTAGAGCCAAGAGGTTGTAATAATTGCATCCCAGACTTGGAAGAACAAATAGAAAAAGAAACAAAAGAGTTCTTTGAAAGACACCTTAATGCTGATTTGGTGGGAGGTGTGGCAGTAAAATGATGCGTGGAAAATCAGCTCAACACATGAGCATAATTGGAACAAAGAATGACTGGGGAACTCCTCAACCACCATACGATAATGCAAAAAAAGAATATGATGTAAACCCAAAACTAGACGTATGTGCAAGCAAACAAAACAAAATGTGTACGAAATACTTTGGTCATGATCACTTGGTAAAGACAAAAAGAAACGGTCTAACCTGTAATTGGGATGAAGATTTCTATATGAATCCGCCTTATGATCCTGAATACCAATGCAACAACTGTGGTGCTGGAAACTCATTTGACTGGAAATTTTACTTTGTAAAAAACAAACGAGAGTCAAGCATATTTCTAACTGACATGGTTCTACCTGAAAAGGAATATGTTAGACAGATGGAAACAAAAAATTGGAAACCAACAAGAAAAAAACTTGCATGTAAGCAATGTAGCGCAGGAAATTCACATAGAGAAACATTACACAAAGGTGTTGCAGACTGGATGAAAAAAGCATATTCAGAACATCTCAACAATAATGTCAACGCATTGATCTTAACTTTTGCAAAAACTGATACAAAATGGTGGCACAAATATGTTGAAAAAAAGGCTGAGGTTCACTTTATCGAGGGCAGATTAAGATTCTTAGATGGTGGGAAAGTATCAGATTATCCAGCACCTTATGGAAGCTGTTTCATAATATACCGAAAACAATGAAGAATTTCGTCATTGTCAAACGATTCTGGCGATTTATTATAATGTTTCAATGGGTCAGATAACTGTCTTTTAAATAAGACTAGGGTTAATGAATATACATGTCTAGTGAGGGAACAAAATCAATCAAAATTAAATCAATACGAAACAGAGATGATCTATTAAATTCAAAAACATTTAACGCAAAAGCAAAAGCAACAAGACATAATTTACCATTATCTGACTATGGGAACTTTGGATTTTGACTACTGACTGGATGAAACTGACAAAGGGATTGCCTGATAGTAATCTTAATGCTAATCTGCCAGTAGATGAAGATCTTACAAAAGATTTCAATAAATTAATGAAAAAACACAAAAATCACAAGTTTATCTAAACCTTTTAAATAAGTCTGGTTGATTATTAGAAACGTTGTCTATTAACATCGATGATGTATTCGGTAAGGGTGCATTTAATTTTGATTTAGCTAATCCACCTACTAACAAGAAAAAAAAGAAATCCAAAGGTGGATTTGATGATATATTCAGTCTTGCTGGTATTGGTAATCAGCCATTTGCAGGATTCAAAAAAAGAGAATCTCAGGGTTTGCCACTTGGAGACTTTGCTAATCCAATAAAAAGAAAGAGAAGAAGTAGAGAGGCAATAGCTTTAGGTGTGAGAGATACAGATTCATTTGGTGAACCAAACGCAATCTTTGGCGGACAATTCTTTGGAAATGCAGTAGGAGGATCTGAAAAGTTCTTAACCTCAAAAAAGACAAGAGCCAAATTTTCAACAGACAAAAGACGAGTTAAGGAATTAGTTGGAACTGAGTTTGGAAGATTTGAGACAATGGAAGAAACTGTTGATGTGTTAGATAGTCATGGAAGAAAGAGAGGAACACGAAAAACAGGAAGACGAATAATAGCATCAGATCCATTTGGTAACAAAAAGAAATCAAACCAAGTTGAAGATACTGTTATGTTTGGTAGAGGATTTAGTCCAAGAACAAAAGATTTGATAAGAAAAGTAAAGACTAAACGAGCATTAAGGAAATTACAAAAACCTAATTCACCTTTTGGTTCAGCAACACCATCAGGATTGTTTTCACAAAACCAAATCAATCCACAAACAAGGTTAGGACAAATAAAATCACTTGCCAAAGTAACTGGTAGTAGGGGAACGCAAAGAAAAAGAATAATTGAAGGCAGTTACATAAACAAACGTGGCGATTTTGTTGAGGGAACATCAAAAATAGTTGAAGTAGAATCTGCAAGAACACCATCTAAATCAACATACAACAAAGAAGAAACAGATAGACAATATGTTGCTAAGCTTGACAAGGATAACAAAATATTCCAAGCAAAACAAGATGAACAAAATATCTTTAATGAAGAAGAAAAGAAGAAAAAGAAACAACAACAAACTAAAAAAGTAGTTAATGATGTACTTAATCCTAAACTTGTAAACATTCTATCCAATATTTCACCACAGGCAACAGGCAACGTTGGAGAACGAGAAATCCTCACTATCGATGGATCTCGGAAGTTGAAGATAACAAAAATTAAAAGAGAACAAAAGCCAGAGAAATCTTTCATCGGCCCATCTACATATCAAGATGAGCGACCATCACTTCTTGCAGGACTTCCTGATATTGTTGATAAATTAAATAAAAAAGAGAAAGACAAACAAGAAGCAGATGAACTAATGTCAGTTGATGCAAGATCACAACCAGTCTTAGGTTCATTATTAGATGTTAGTCCAGCAGGTTCACAAGCACAAACAAGAATAGCTAAATCTAAAAAGGCAACAAAGAAAGAAGCTGATATATCTGGCTTCTTCGGTAATGTCGATAACTCATTAAAACAACCTACAACATTCGCTGATGATGATGTTGCATTTGATACTAAACTGGCAGATCCATCTGCTTATAGTAGCAAACCAGTAAATGATTCTAAGAATATTCTTGATACATTAAAACAAGAAAGACCTGTCGTAAAAAGCAAAGATGTTGAGGGTGACTTTGGTAATGATGCAATCTCAGATGAAGAATTTGATGATCTTGGCGGTCAAGGATTATTACCAGAAGAAGCTCAAGACTTTTTTGACAAGAAAAAGAAAGGTGAAAGATCATTTGGTGCATTGATTGATACAAGCCAAACTGGATTATTTGATAACAATAAAAAGGAAACCTTTCATGATAAACAACTACAACAATTATACCCAGACGAAAAACGACCACAGGTAAAGAAAGGAACTGTGTATAGCAAAGATGAATTGTTAAAAGGTGAATCACCAGATGAATATATTTCTGATAAAGACTTTGTAGAGATGGGTGATCTTGGTAGCTTACCGCCAAAAGTACAATCACAATTTGATAAACGATCTAATGCACAAACACATAAATCAAAAAAGAAACATGACAAAGAAGAATTTATGGGAATCAGAAACGAGGGTGGTGATGCTCAATCTCTTTCATTTAGATCTGATGAAGAACAACGAGTTAGGGCTAAACCTAGAAAAACAATGGAAGACAAACAATTCCTAATTAAACAAGAATTTAACAGATTGGAACAGATACCAACTGTAAGAGAATTTAATGTTGGTTTACTTGAAGATAGAGAACGAGAAATTGAAAGGAAAAACAAATCAATAAAGACCAAGAGACGAGGAAAATCTGTATCTAATGTTGAAAAGAGATTACAACTCTTAGGTGATGAAGAACGTGCAGGAACATCTATTGATGACTTGATTGAACAAGAAGAAAGAAACGCAGAAGAACAGCAGGAAAGTGCTACTGTTGATACAGGTGTCTTCCTTACTCAAAGAAGAAACGATAGTAATAATGCAAATGTAATTGATCCTAACAGAAAAACTGCATCAGGAAAACAGTCACAGCAGAAATTTACACCTAATACAAATATGGTTAAAGGTCAGTTTGTGCCATCAAAAGCATTATCTGACAGAGCAAATAAAGCAGAAGAAACAAGAGAAGTAATCGCTGGATTAAAAGCAATGAAGAATATGAAAGGTCAAAGAACTACTGAGACAAACAAGGGTATAGGTGTAGATAATATCATACAGGATATTAACGTATCAAACAATCTTGGTATTGGATTTTCAGAAGAATATGCAAGAATAAACAACAAACATAAAATGAATAAAGCGATTAGAACAAAAGATACTGATCCATCAGCAAAAGCAGACTATGAAGAAGCACTAGGAGTGGATGAATTTTTAGACAGTCAAGGTGGTCAAGACTTTATTAAAAAGAAGAAAGAACAAAGAACACAAAAACAGAATCAGTTTGAAAATGAAATGGCAAGAGCCAAAGGAACACCAAACATTACACAAAAACTAAAAGAAGAAGATGATATGTTTGGAATACCAAAACAAAATAATCTAACTGAAAAACAGAAAGATGAAGCTGGAATCATTGATGACTTTGGTGATATAATGGATGTTGCAAAAAATAACAGTTCACAACCATCAACAAACAAGTTTGAAGAATATAGATCAAATCCAACACTTAGAAAAGGTGGTGATGGAATAAACCCACTTAAAGATCAAAGAAAAGGCAACACAGGTGTAAAGGCAATAGACTTTATCGATGAAGTTACAAAGGGTCGTGACGAAGCTGGTAATGTAAAAACCAATTCACCAAAAGGCAATATTCAAGATCCAATATATGATAACAAGATAGATGATGCTGTAAGAAGTGGGCGTATATCTGAAAAAGATGTTGATGATGCAATGATAGTAACAGATGACAAAGACATTCCAAAGTCTACTAGAAATAGAAACAAGAGAGATTTGAGAGATTTGAGAGAGGAGATACAAGAATCAAAAGGCGAAATAACTAAATCAGAACCAATATCCGAACCTGTATCATCAGCACCAGTACCTCCGCCAGTAGAACCAGTAGAGGACACACAAATACCTGTGACTGATGAAGTAGAATATGAGAACAAAGAATGATTTTAAATAAGATAATGGTAATCATAATTCATGGGTAAAAGAACCAAAGCACATCCTTTCGGTGGAAACCCTTATGGCGCACCTAGTTTACCTTTTAATCTAAAAATGCCAGACCCTTTTGCTGGTGCAAGAGACTTTGATGTGGCACTTGGTCTTGAACAACCAAATAGTTTTGACATGAGTAATTCTATTCGTGATGATTTTGGTGGTTCATTTGGTAATCAACCAAGTGGAAGAACCAGTCAGACAAAGAGAAAAAGAAAGTTCAGCGTAGAAAGACAGGAACGATTACTTAGTGGTCAAGCCCCTCTTGATGGCGGAGAACAGTACAATATGGGTGGTGATCGTGATCCATTCGGTCAGCCAAGAACACAATAGTTCTTTTAAATAACTCTAGTACAATTCAATCATCATGGGAAAACGACCTAGTGACTTTGATTTAATAGCCAAGAATGAAATCTTTGGTAGAATTTCTAGACGAAGCCCATCATCTGCTGACATTGATTTAGTTTCTAAAGCACATCAATTAAGATCACCAAGAGCCAGAGGGGTTGATGAGGGTATGACTAAAAACGTTACAAACATTTCAGAACTCTGGATGAGTGACCCAGCAAGATATGATTTCATGGGTGTAGATACTAAAAAAACAAAAGCAAAGAAAGGAGGTAAAAGACGTTGAGTATTGCAGGTGTTGGCGCAAACATTACAAATATTGTCGGTATGGGCTTGGTAGCTGGTGTTGCAGTAAAGACTATTGATATGGTTAACAATCAAACTAAACGTAAATCAAAATCTAAATCTAAAGTTACTAAATCAAAATCTAAAGGTAAAAAAGGTAAAAGTTCTAAACGTAGAAACGATGATGACATCTTTGGTATGGGAAGTTTCTACTAATGCACGATTGTTTTGATAATGATGCAATGGATAGCAAGAAAAAAACCAAGAAAGATACTGATCTTATGATGGGATTTAGTTTCGGTAACAGTAAAAAGAAAAGTAAAAAAACAATGCACGAAGCTTTCGGCAAAGCCCCAGATCCATTTGAGGATTACTAATGAAACGTAAATCAAAATCAGGTAATCCTTTTGGTAGAGCAAAGAAAGTTATCGATGATGTTGAAATGCCAAAAACACCTAATACATTTGGTGATGCAGGCGGATTTGGTAAAATGAAATCTGGTTTCGGTAATCCATTCGCTAAAAATTCAGGCATAGGTAATGGAAGCAATAATCCATTCTCAATGGAATCAGGCTTAGGTAGTAGTAAATTAGGTGGTGGATTAGGTGGTGAAAAAAGCATTGGTAAGAGAGCCAAGAAAGATTTCAAGAAATTCAATAAACAACCAAAACCATTTGATATGTTCGGTGGAATGAAAATGGATGACTAATGGGTAAATGCAGTTATTGTGGCAGAGGACTATCAAAGGGCAGGAATAATGATCAACAATGGATGATGAATAAATTCTGTAAAAAATGTGAAGATGAATTAGAATAATAATGTGTTAAATAAGTCGTGTTAAATAAGTCGTGACTAATTAAATAACAATGGGCTTTCTCTCCGCGTTTACTAAGGTAGTTAGGATAGCTAAACCAAGATCAAGTACAGTTCAATTTATCAGCAAACCTCCTGTAAGACAAGCTGTTAATGTAATTGGATCACACAGCGACAAGCAAGGAAATGTATCTAAGATCATTAGTGTTACACATCCGACAAAGACTAGTGTTCAGGACAATGTAATATCTAAACCTCAAATGAATTTCAATAATTCTGTTGTGAGGACAAGTACAAGTAATAAAATAATCAAACCAACAACACAAAAAACTATTAGAGTATCAAATCAGAACGTAGGAAACAATGTTAGAACGTCAGTAGCAGTTTCCGAGTTTGGTGGTAATCTAAGAACATTCAAACCACAGTTCGGATCAGGACAAATAAATTTAGAAAATGCAATATTGATTAGACCTAACAGTAAAATTCCTTACCAAACACAAAAAAATATTGGAAATAATATACAATTACAAGTAGCAAATGATGGGTTACGTGATCAAACATTTGGTTCAGTTCAACAAATGATCAGACAAAGTGATCTTAAAAGACTTGATGTTGGTGGTGTACCGCTTGGCAAGGTTGCAAATCTAAGTTCAGCAAGAAATGTACGAGAGTTCAAGAAAGGAGATATATTAATTTCAAGCAGAGGAACTATTGGAAAGGTAAGACAATTTGATGAAGATACAAGAATATTTGAACAGTTTGGTGAACCAATAAACAAACGAGGATCATTCCAAACATTGAGTGGACATGCAGGAGGAAAAACAGACTCGTATAAAGACACAGCTTTTGAAATTGAAAAAGCATCATTTGGATTTCCTGATTTAGATGAGACATTCAAGGTTGGCAATTACATCGATGAGGGCAAAATAGTCAAACCAAAAATAAACACAGCATCAGAGCTTGGTGTACAAGATACTGCTAGTAGAGGTAAAAATTTGATTAATGAATCGTATGGTGGAATTAATGCAAGAAACGCCCTAGTAGTAAAACCAAATCGAATAGAAGATTCTGATATTATTGCATCACACCTAAAACAATTAAAAGGAGTTGACTCTGGAAATTCAAAAAGCATTGATAGACTAACATTACTTAATACTGAAATAAAATTAGATAGTGGAACAGTAAAACTATCTGAAATAGCAAAAGTAAAAAAATCAGCAACAAATGTAGAAAAGTTTAATGCTGGGGATTTATTGGTGCAAAGAAGATTTAGTGCAGTATCTATCGTTAATAAAGTTGGTAACAAATATGTTAGAACAGATCATGGGAGAGCAAACATATTTAAATTTGAAAATAATATAGTACGAAAAACTAGACCTGAAAAACTAATACCAACACAAGGTTTAGGTAAACCCACAAGTCGACCACCGCCTTTATTTGGGTTTGGAATGGGTCAAAAACAATCACCAATAATTCCTTTCTATACGCCTCAAGCAAAATTAAGCATGGTTGATGAATTAAATCAATCATCTGCTGTGTTTAAAGGACTTACACCAGAAACAAAACAATCAATAGTTAAATTTGCATCAAAAGATAATAATCGAGAGATTGGAACAAAACAATTCTTGGTATCATTGGATAGTCCAATGGGTGCATTTATGTTTAAAAATGCAGGAACAAGGTTGAATACAGAGCAAGTTGCAGGATTAAATCAATTAGTAAGATCAGACATTGCATCACAAAGTCTGGGAAGATCAAGAACATTTATTGAAGACACAGCTAGCAGAGGCGGTAATTTAATTGGAAGACAGTTTGGCGATGTAAATACAAGTAACGCATTTTTAATAAGACCAAATGAGAAACTAATTGATCCACAATTCTTTGGCTATGCTTTAGAAAATACTGTTAATCAGGGTGGATTAAAAAAGTTTGGTGGTAGTGGAACTGCAATAGATCTGTTAAGAAAAGGAGACTTGGAATCAGTTGAACTAATTGGTAGATCTGATTTGTTTGGACTTCCAATAAATCCAAACATAGGTGAAATTGCAACAGTAAAATCTGCAAGAAATGTTCAGAACTTTCAAAAAGGAGATGTACTTGTATCTAATAGGGGAACATTTGGGAGAATATTCAAGTTCGGTGAAGATCAAACTAGTCCGTTAATTAGAAAAGCATCAGAGCTTGGTGTTCAAGATACATCAGCAAGAGGTGTTGATCTTATCAGGGGAGTTCCAGCATATCCCAGAGAAGAACTATTTTCAACTCAACTATTTCATGGAACAATATCTGAAAATGTCGAACCTTTACTTAAATCACAAACGCCAGACTTTACAAAGATTGGTTCAGGAGTGGGAGATGAGAGTACAAGAGCTTTCTTTGCAACAGACAGTAAGGTGTTTGCTGACAGATATGTAATTCCAACACGAAAGGAAGCAAGAGGCAATTCATTAGATATGGATTCAACAGACAAATTTGGAGAAGTTTTAGAAGTAAATTTAAAACCAAATACTAAAGTTGTCAATTCTAATAACATAAAACTTGATGATGATCTTGTATTAAACAACAAGGGTAACCCAATAAGATTGAAGAAAAATGTCTTGGAAGAAAGACGAGAAAGAATACAAATTGCAAAAGAACAGGGATTTGACGTACTACTTCAAAGTGGAGGAATGAAAGGACAGGAATTTTTAATCATAAACCCAAAGGTAATAAAATCAATAAAGAGATCTGGTAAATTAGATGCAAAAACAGAAGACAATATATTCCAAAATAGACAAACAGATTTTGCACAGTCAAGAATAAACACAGCATCAGAACTTGGTGTTCAAGATACTTCTGCTAGAGGTGGGTTACTTAATTCAGTAGGAACTGCAAGATTTGAGAAGATAAATCTTGGTGCAGGCACATCAAAATTAAACACAACTCCACAAAATGATGCTCTATTTGGATTAGAGGTAAGAGGCATGTTCAATACCAAGTTTACCGCAAATCAACAAAAGAAAATACTTGGACAAGCAGGAGTTGGCAAAGATGAACTAGGATCATTCTTTTCAGGAAATAAAAGAAATACAAGAACAACAACAAACGATGTAAGAAACGAATTAATTGGCGGTGATGAATTAATTGCAGATGTTGAAAACGTAGCATTTGCAAGAGTATCTGTTGACACAATACCTCTAGCAAACGTAAAACCAGTATTTACAAAACCAACAGAAGTACAAAGATTACTTGCAGAATCAGCAGGAGTAACTGCAAAACCAAAATTCAGAGGTGTAAGACTTACTGCACGACAACAAGACCAAGTTATCAGTAGTGACAAATCATTATATGAACTTGGCTTAATTACAAAACAAACACCAAAAAATAAGCAAGCTGAATCAGGATTTAGAAATATATTTTCAGGAAATGATGATATATTCTTAGCCCCAAGATCCAACATATCAAACAAACCACTCATACTAAATGTGTTTGATGATGTTATGCCAACAAGAACTAGAGTGGGTAGAAAAGGAATAGGCATAGATTATGGATCATTTGGTAGCAACAGTATTTTTGGTAGTGACAACATCAAAGTCTCTGGTACTCAGGGTGCAGGATTGAGAAAAATTCTTAATTCAGTCAATCAAGTTAAACGGGGTAATAATATTAGAAAGAATCGAGGTATATTTGATATAACTGACATGGATAATTTAGACTTTGGAGACTTTTGATAGCCTGTTATAGCATACCTAAAGGAGTTCTAAATGCAAAATATTTTATACCAATTCTATTAGGAATGATCATTGGAAAAATCACGCCAAGTTAATTACAAATTCAATTTCATCCTGATGTTATTGCCTCTAGTTTGGATATGGGGATTATATAGAATACAAAAAATTCGCATAGGTCTGGCTATCCAGTTTGTATTATTTGCTGTGTTCTGGTTAGTAATGCAGTACACACAAACACAAGATCCCTATCTAGCATTGGGGATATCAGGCATGTCAATTCCTCTCTGGTGGGTACTAAACAAGAGGTGGGTTGCAGATTATAATCGAAAAATTGCTTTTAAATAAGACATGATACCTGTTTAGATTATGAAAGGTAAACGTAAACATACACCTGTCAGAGATGGCTTTGCCAAAGCAACAGGCGGATCAGTTCTTAAAGATGGCGCAAAAATACTCGAAGGGGGAGTAATAGCTAAAGGACACCGAGATGTCATGAACCTTGATCTAGCTTCAATAGGCAAAAAAGGTGGCAAAAAAGGTAACGTTCTCGATTTCGGTTTCTAACTGATTTCGGTTCACTATTTTTATTATTTTATTATTGTTAAATTATTTTACACAAACATCAAATCCAATTATGCAAATCGTTAAATGCCCTTATCTCTAAGATGTACTACTTATGGTTCGTGATGAGTTTTTACCAGAAATCGATGTTGTAGGCGAGCAAAATTCCAATCTAAATGGAAAACAAATTGAAGAAGCAAGATCACTTTTGTCCACTATGTTCGGTAATTACTGTGGTGCTGGATGTGATATTAAGACAGGCTGTGGTAAAACTGTTGAAGAACTGAAAACTCTGTGGAAAGCAGGATTCATTCAAAAGAATCTACCGATACCTAATCGTGTAGCCCCATTCCTAATAGTAAATGAAAAGAAAGGTAGGGGATTACATAGGACAATAAATGGAAGACGAGATGACTATGGAAATATCAACTATTTCTGTAAGTCGTGCAACATGATCTATGATAGACGTAGTGGAGATATTAAAGCAGATGAGAAAGCAACATTCCAATCAAGGAAATCTCATGAAATAAGACCAAGATTTAAGAATGAATTACCTACTTTCTTAAAAGAAAACTCACATGCTTGCTTTAATGAAGTCATGAATAAGTGGTCAAATGAATATGTATGTTCCCAAGAACTGCTAAAAAATGCCTATGATCAAATGTTCGACATCGTAGTTGATGAGATCAACACCAATGATTTCGGAATACAATGTGGTTATGGAAAGTGCAATGGCACTCACATAATCATTAAAGGAGAACCACCGATAGTTGATTTAACAAAACAAGATCTCGACACATTCCTTAGAGAGATGAAAGATCGTCACAAAGATCGTCACAAAGATAGTTGAGAATCAAGATCTCGACACCAGACCCTTTTCTTTTTTTTAAACTTATTAGATACACATATTACTAAATATGATATGAAATGTATTCAATTAGACTGTGATGATCCGCCATGTAATCATAAAGGTATCACTTATCATAATTGTAGAAAACATCTAATTGAGTTATTTGAATAAATGGCACATCAAATATGTAATAACGCTTGTATCAAATACAAGGCTCTAAACACAAATGTCACTCTAGGAAGATACAATCAAGGTCAGAAGCATTGTTTACATTGTAAAATATACATCTACTATGACGGTCTATTCTGTCCATGTTGTACTACAAGATTAAGAACAAGACCACGTAACATGAACTACAAGAATAAACATCTTGCAAAATTAAACGTCAAAAGAATATCCTGAATGATCTTAATACTAAAGTCGGGAACTATTAGATCTCGACACCAGCCCTTTACAAATTTATGAAATCCGAAACACATGTTGTAACATTTACGCCTAGCTCTATCACAATTTAACAAAATGAAAGTCGAGAACCCAGACCACTCGACACGCCCACACACTTACAATAGATCCCGACACAGCCCACCAACACCAACATAAAATTAAATACTAAACTTTACAAAACAAAATAACCGACATGATGAAAACCATACGACTACAAGACATCACAGGTAGTACGTATAATAACGCTAAAATGAGATCAAACAACTATCAGATTATGGTGACGATCATGAACAACAACATCCTTAACAAACAATGACTTCATCTGTCGGTCTTCCTAATGCTGTAAGATATTCAATCATAATTGGCGCAGTCTTTGTCTTCTGGGTGTTCTATGATACGCTATTCAGTCCAGTTGAAAGGCACATGTGGGCTGATCCAGAACTCTTAAATTTTACAGGAATCTACACAATACCATTATGCTATTTTGTAATCGTATATTTTGTGGTGAAACATTATGGACATAATGCAGACAGGAATCAATCTAGTGATGAAAGTAACGCCTGATAGATTACTTCTTCCAACATTATTTATTATTGGTGGCACAGTCTTGTTGCCGTTATATGGTATTTTCTATACTTGGTCAAAACTGAAACCAATAAGCTATGAGAAAAGATTTGGACAGTTTGAAGACAGCATGTTTTCTTAAAATTTTATTAAGTAACTTTTCACAGTCAAATCATTGGGATGTAAAGGATTTTGTCGTAAATACTGCATAGCAACACCATGCAGAGGCAACAGATACAAGGATGGAAATGCCAGATGCACTACTTGTGATGTGTACTATAACGGTAGAGCTACATGTCCATGTTGCAATGAACGACTGAGATTAAGACCTAGAAACTCACAGGATAGGCTAGAAAAACCGATAAGAATGTAAGATCACTAAATGTTATAAACAAGTTTATGAGAAGAAATACATGAGATTAAAATGCAAATATTTATGTGTTAGATATGAGAAATCAACAAAACATTCAAACGAAATGCACACAAAGAAATGTCAAACATGTAGTTATAGAATAGTCACACAAGATGAAAACTGCAACTGCTGTGGAGGTAAAATGATTGGAATGAAGAAGAAAAAGGTAAAGAAAAAGTAATGGCATTAATTTGCAAATTCAAATGTGATTCCTTTAAGAAATCTTCAAAATTCACAAAAGAAAAAACAAAAAGATGTAAAGTTTGCAGTTATAGGATGGTAACTCCTGCAATTCATTGTGGTTGTTGTGGCGCAAGAATGACCAGTAGAATCATAGGAAGAACAAGACAGGATGTAAAAAGGATAACACCATGATAGAAAAAACACTAAAGATCCCACCAACATTGAAGATGATCTTAATTATTACTGTCTGTTTTCTGTTATTTTCAGTATCACTACTCATCAATATCTATGCAGATGCAAACTCTGATGTATTAACACAGAGAGACAAAATAGATAGGATGCAACTCGACCTTAGAAATGAAAAATTATTGATAGAAACTTTAGAATCTGAACGAGATTATTGGGAAGATAGACTAGCTGTTGTTGAATCATATCTTGAAGAACGACAGGATTTGGAAGAACTAGCTAGGGATGAGTATGAAAAAGCATTGTTAAATGTAGTAGAAACTGTTGCAGACATTGAGTTTGTTGAAGATATAAAACAAAAATGGGTTGATAGGCAAAAAGAAATTGTGCCTGCACAAAACAATGTAAACGTTGCAACAAAAGATTTTGATGACTATGAACAAAGACTTGCAGATGCAAAAAGCAAATATCGTGAATTATTGAAATTACTTCCAGATGAAGAAGACATACTTGATGATCTTATTGTAACTGCCAACAGAGCTGTGCCAACTGGAATTTACAAGGATGGAACTTTCCAAACTATCATGATCTCAATAATATTGTCTGATGGATGTTTAGTTAGTGATACATGTCCTAATTATTTGGAGCTTGCAAATATTTATGATAACTCTAACAGATACATCTCTGGTGACTTTGTAGAGGTTGACACAAAATATACACAGCCAATCTATGAAATGGTAATATGTGAGGGCAACTGCTCAACTGATTCAATCCTACAAAAAGTAGGTGAGGAAACCATTACAATATGGCAAAGATCTAAACCATTGTTTGCTGAAAATACTATTGAATGGTATTCATACAGCACGATACCTGTAATGACATTTGTAGATCCTGATGATCCAACAAGGAAAAAATCTAAACAAATAATCATCGAACCGTCAATGCCAGAGGGATTTGACAGATCACTATCAAAGTCAATCGACACAAACAGTACGACAACATGGGGTGTTGACAGACATATCAACGGTTGCACATCTGCAACAATAGGTTGGAATACTGCTGGAAACTATACAGGCGATGAACTTTTAGCTGATACTTGGAATTACTTTTATGATAATTGTAGTGATGAATTAACATTTGATACCATTGTAGAAACATATTTCCCACCAACAGTATTCAATGATTGTCACAGTTGGTGTGAACATTTGAAGTGGATTGAATCTGCAAAGGAAGTAGCTAAATCATTTTTCGCAGATAAGGTACTGAGATAATGGCATGTAAGGGTGTATGTGGAACATTTAAAGATGCACGAATAAACGGTGGTAGATACAATCAAGGCTTTCGTAGATGTATTACATGTGAAATGTGTTTCAAATATGTAGGTGCTTGGTGTCAATGTTGCGGTAACAGAATAAGAACAAAAGCAAGAAACGGTTCAAAAAAGGAAATAGTGTATATCACATGAAGTGTTTGTATTGTCCAGTCTCTTGCAAAAGCCCTAAAGGTATTGCTCATTGGGATTTACAACTGTGTGGACATTGCGCTTATGATAAATTTCCTGAAAGATTTTCAAGACCAATATATTCAAGAGAATCAAGACCTCAATTTGGTAAACGCAAAGACACAACTACCATGTCACGGGGAAGAAGATGATGATGGCATTGAAACATCATGAACTCTATGAAACATACGACAAAGATCATTGCTGGCAATATGATATACGACAAAAAAACCTATACAATGATTATCTAGAATCAGGATTAACAAAGACAGACATTCAAACAATGCGTACAAAAGACTTTGATTTTAGTTACGTTGACAAGACTGATCTTACAAAATGTGATGAGATTGTTAACTTTATTAAAAAACATGAGTGGCTTGGTAAGATGCCAAACAGACCAACACATCGCTTTGAAGCTAGATACAAAGGAAAGTTGGCAGGAGTTATGATCTTTACCGTTCCAAATACATTCTCAAAGATACTTGGTGATGAGACATTCAAGATTGAGAAACTAATCAGCAGAGGTGCATGTATCTCTTGGAGTCCTAAAAATTTGAACTCATGGCTCGTTATGAAGTCTATTAACTGGATGATTCACAATACAGACTTTCGTGCATTTACAGCTTATTCAGATACGGAAGCAAAAGAACTTGGCTCAATTTATCAAGCTTGTAGTTTCCTTTATCTTGGAAAGGGTGCTGGCTCTGTTACACAATACTTAGATCCCAACAATGAAAAGATTGGTTGGTTCAATGACAGACACTTTAGACACAAATCAATGTACAAAAAATATGCTGATACTATCGGACTTGATCCTGCAATATGGAAAAGTTACATGAAGAAATATTCCCCTGACTGGGATAAAGTTCCTGAAAATATCAAAATACAAATCAAAGCCGAGCTTGATAGATATAGAAAAACTTGCAAAGTAAGAACCACAGAATCCAAACACAAGTATGTTTACATTAAAGGAATTAACAAGAATGAAACAAAAAAACTAATGAAATTATTCAATGCACAGACATATCCATATCCAAAAGAACGATGACAACAGCACAAGCAAGAACCATTACATTGACTAAAAGGAATCTAGCAATAGCTGAACACTACAAGCAAAAATTACTTTGTTGTTGGCATTGCCGTAAAAAATTCATTGTGAAAGATAGAGATTATGATATAATCAGTAAAGGTGCAGGGAGATGCCATCATTGGTATCATGTAGAATGTGCAAAGACGGTGAATCTAATTTGACTTCATCACCCAGAATAATTCCCTTAACAGAATCACTTAGAAACCTGTCAATAGGGAAAAAGTTTGGTAAATGTTCCTATTGCGATGTATTGTTTACAGTAAATGATTATGAAGTTGTACGTAAAGGAGGCAAATTCGTTAAATGGTATCACATTAATTGTGCCAAATTAGTCAATATGATCTAAAAACTTAATGTTAATAATGACCGATAATTGATCTTAATTGATGGATCAAATCTGTTACGAATGTCTTGAAGTAAAACGGGTCTTCCTGAATAAGGAAACAAACCAGCTTACATGCCATGATTGTTTTGGTAAAACGCATAACAGACGAAGAACTCCTAATCAGAACAGACAAGAAAGACCGCCAATGTCAACTGATCAACTGCTACATAAGCTTAAGAACAAATGGGCAAATAATAACTCTAAATTCAATTAAATGTTTATAACATAATCTTTGATATTGTATATTGTATGAGCAATGACGAAAAACTACATAGTCTGGATGACCGCACAAGTCAAAAAGATCTGACAAATGAAATATTTGATCGTATTGTAAAAAACCCACATGGAGAGAATAAAACTACACGGAGCTTGTACAAATGATCTGTAAAGATGATGAAGTAAAAGGAACAAAAATGCCTTATGACATTTTAGCGTTTAATTTTAATACATTAATGAATGATTATGTAAAGTTGAAAGAGGAATTAAACCAAGAAACAGTTACCAGATTAAAACTACAACACAAGCTAAATCTAATCACAGCATTTACTAACGACTACTATGATGGCAATCACAATCCCCTATCAACAGTAACAAGACTAAGGGAGATAATAGAAAGTTGACAGAACCAATTTGTAAATTATGTGAAAGGACATTCAAAAACTTGCAAGGGTTATCTGTTCATAATGCTAGAAAACATTATCGGCATGGGAGATATTCAGATTGACACAGAAAACAGACGTTACTTGTGATGAATGTGGACATAGTGTTGATCAACATACAGTTTCAAAAGGCTGTTATCAATTAGACGATTTCGATATTTTTTGTTTATGCAATAAAACAAAAAGCCAGATATTAACAAAAGGAGTAACAAAATGACACAGAAAACAGTTCTATTAACAAAGAAATACCTTTCAATTATTTCATCAAAAGGTCATGAAAAATGTTTCAGATGTGAAATAAAGTTCAAGGTGGAAGATAAAGTGCATGGAATCATTAGGAATACTGGTAGAGGACAGTCAAAGTTTTATCATGAAGATTGTTATTGGGAGACATGCCATTGAATAAAACTTTTGATGATTACAAGAATGAAGTAGCCCAGTTAAAAGAGGAATCTAAGGCTTGGGAAGATGTAGTAAAAATACATGTTACAAAAATACATGTTACAAAAATCAATGAACTTCAATCTACATTAGATGAGATTAAGACTACTCTTACAGACAGTGATAAAACTTATGGTGATATTGCAGGTGATATAGTGATTGATGTTAAATTAATCAAAAAAATACTAGCCAAACATGAGGATAACAAATAATGGATATGGAAAAACAAATACGCATACGATTAAACTTAATGTTAGCTATTGGTGTAGGCTCTATTATAATGGGAATGTGGAATCTACATAATGAAAATGATCTGTTTGCAATCATTAATTTTGTTCTTGCTGGTATCTCTTTCTGGACTTATTTTAGAATGAAAGCCAAATTTCATATAGTAAAAGAAAAGACATGGAGATCATACGATCCACGATGAGTAATTTTATGTTCATTTTACAAATGTCTTTACAAAAATATGGACTGCTTTACACATTAAAACAATTACCATTCTTATTACAAGCAAGATCAAAGATGAACGCATTGGATAAAGCAGTTAGAGAACTAACCAAAGAGGTAAACCATGAGTAAATTTATAATCAATATTATGTTCGGTATTGGTATTATTTTAGGCATTGGTTCAACAATCATTACTATTGTAGGTGTTTTACAATGAGTGAAGAAGTAATAAAATTCAGGGGAATTAAAACAACTCAAACACCAAAGTATGAGACAAATGCAAAGACAGTAAAGAATAGATTCGGACAAAAATCAATCTCATTACCTAGAATAGATGATAAAAAAAGATGGGCTGGTTACGCTGGCAACACAGGAATCTCTAGAAAACTAGCTCAGTTAATTCCAAAATGCAATCTATACTGTGAACCATTTGCAGGAACAGCTAAGGTATGGCAAGAGCTTAACAAACTAAAACTACGAAAATACAAATCAGTATTACTCAATGATAGATCAGAGTTCATCGAATCATGGTTAAAGAAAGAGTTCATGAGAGACAAATGGAAACAAAAGATCACAGTATCACGTAATGATTTTGCTACTTGCATTACTGATCACGATGAAAAGGACACAGTATTCCTCATAGACCCCCCGTGGTCTAAATCATTATACGATCAAGTGTACTCTTGCTTTGATAGGGAATCCGTAAAGTCTTATGATGAAGAATTATTAGAAATACTAAAGGATGTAGAGGGAAAATTCATTGTAACATCTGCAAAAAATAACACAGTAATGAAAAATTCCGACCATAATGGCTGGTATCTAAAGTCTGAATACGTTGTATCGGGAAACTATCCTCAACAACTGATCACAACCAACATTAAATTCACAGCTAAACAAGCATTAAGATCAGGATTGATGTTAGTTGCATAGTTGGTTTATGTTCAAATGGAAACTCAAATCTTTTATTTTAGGTTCTGGTATTGATTATTATTGCCATTGTCACAACAAAAAACATTCAATGCCATTAGGATTAAACTTTATAGCATCATTTATTGGAGTTGCAGTTGGACTAAGAGTAAACAAAGAGGCACAAGATGTTAGATAACATATCTCTGCAAGGTGCTATTAGTGGTGGAGGTATCGGGGGATTCAATGACGGATTAAGTGAATCAAGCTCTGGGTTCATGGAAATAATTCATGGCATACAAGGATTTCAGGATTTTATTACAGGTGGTTGGTATGATTTTCTTGATGGCATGACAATAGTATTGAACTTTTTTGGAGGTTAAATGTGGGTATCACACATTCTGTAATTAATAGTTCCAACACTCTTAATCAAATGATTAGAGCTAAAACAAATATCTGTAAAGGCTGTGAAAAACCACTTGTGATAAGTGATCTTATTACATCAAAAATAAGTCATGGTAGGACAAGTTACACATACAATTTTCACAAACGATGCTATGATAATTGGGGATATTGAGAATAAAATTTGCTTTTAAATAAGACTAGCTGATACTCAAAATACTATGAAAAAGAAAACCATGAAGAAAAAACCCATGAAGAAATATAAGAAAAAGAAAAAATAGTCAAAAAAGATAATCCAATTATCTAATTTCTTTTTTTTAATTTTAAATAAGATTGAGACATTATGAAATTACACCACAATGTCTGACAATCTTTGATTCTTGAGTCCTGTTTCGTTGTTTTTCATTATTGGCATTGTTGGTTTAAACTTTATTAACGAATCATTCATGTTATAATTGGGGAGATTCATCTTAGCAGTCCTAACACGATTAGCAAAAAACACACTCTGATGAGCTACAAATGCTGAGATGATTCTGGCAATGATAGGAGGTGGGAAGTGTAATAATTATATCCTTGAGCCAATTAATTAAATTCTTTAATAGAGGATTCTATAAACAATAATGGTCTAGTCAAACATGGGTGGGTATCAATCTGATATTTGTCCAAAGACTAGCAGTTTAAATTCTTTAATAGAAGATTCTCTAAACAATAATTGTAGTGTTCTAAGCAATTAGGAGGCGATGATTGGATAGGATTCATGAGCCAAATTACTATGAACCAATAATACAAAATACTTATTTATGATCCAGTCGTAACCAAATTGCTTATCGGTTTACGAAATTACCAATAGTGATCTAGACTAGAACAAAGCCTCAATGACAGTACCATGTCAAACGCTAATCACCATCTGGCTCTAGATTAAAGCATGGGCAGTACCATACTCTCAGGCTATAATTTCACTTTCTAATTCTTGGTCAGGTTTCTCGACCAGTTACATATCAGACATTTCAAAAATTTCTTTTAAATAACTCTAAGATAAAGCATCATTGTCAGTCAAGATTAATCCCAATTACTCTTGATGGATAGTGGTTTAGAACCACTTTTTTAATTTTAAATAACAGAATGATGTGCTGTTACTATGGGCAAAAAGAAATCCAAGAAGAATTATTTCCCAAAGAAAAATACGCCTTTCAAAACAAATTGATAGTCATATTTTCTTTTAAATAACTCTAAGGCATTGAAAAAAATATGATGAAGAACAACTCAATGATGAAATCATACCCAAATAATTTTGACGTTTGCCTCACACACAGCAAGGTCTATGATGCAAACACCCAATGTCCGTTCTGTAAGCTAGGTATCGATTGAATCATTAGACCAAAAGGTAGGGGGAAATTAACACAATAGTGTTTTAGATACAGGATGCTAATTATTTTATGACTAAACTTATTCAAAAAATGGAAATGAAAACTTGCCCTACTTGTAATGAGGAGGCTATATTCTGGGGCGATACTAATCAATTCATCTTCTCTCACAGATTAGGCGTGTGTAAAAATAACGAATGGGATTCAGTCAGACATTTCATCAGGAGCTTATGATGGGTAATAATAGAGCATGTGTTCAACAGATCATAGATCGATCTTTGATATGATAACCATGCCAAACCATAATGTTGATTAACTAATCTTTCACTAAGACTGTTGTAGCAATGTTGGAAAACCAGCTCACCTGTGGTTGCTCATACTCTCACTTGTATTACATACTTGCAGAGCAACACAGCATTGCTACAACTTGTTTCACACACTTGTCCACTACCACAAATCGTGTGTGCTTCACTTAGTTACGATTAGTTTGTCTATGTGGTAGTGGGTGTTCTACATACAGTTGAGGAACTGTCTTTCGATCTTTACCACGACATAGATCGATTGCATTAGATTAAAAATTAGGATAGACCATCGCTGATCTTATCCTAGTCATGAGATCTTAAGACGTAGGTTGTCTAATGGGGCCAAAAAGATTTGTCTAGATTTGGGGCTAACAAATATGCCTGTCTGATCATTGTTAATACAGTATTCATTACTGGCTTTAGTAGTGGATTTATCTGAATAACGCATTAAGCCCAAGCTTGATAGGCATAGACCCATTTCACCGACCCCGATAAGGGCAATGTCTATTTGAAATTACCAAGTCGGATAATCTAGCTCGATCACCTCGATCCCTCTACCAAAGATCATAGTGATCATGATCTCTAAACACCTAGCACCCAGATAACCAATCCCTCTTACTGCCATTAGAACTTCTTATTATTATTAATTAGTTAATAGTATGAGGAGAGTAGTTGCCCATTAAATACATATTACATAACCTTTAGAAAGAAACAGTAGAGATTAACTTTAAAAATAACTTTTATTTTTTTTTATTTTTAAAATTCTAAGATATATTTTAATTATAGAAACATTTCTCTAAGGGAATGAACTCTTTGAATTAAAACTAAATACTTTTAAACTAACCGACTGTCTTGTAGTTAGATGAGTGCTAGTCCTCAATTAATATTCACATCAATATCTCAATGGCGTAATGCAGAGATCAGCGCATTGGTTAATCGTGCAGATCCTTACCTCGCTATCATCTGTGCCAAGTGCATGAACGCTCAGCTCCCTCCTGACTACAAGGTTAGGGATGGTGACATTAAATGTAAAGAGCCACAGAACTATTCATGGCATGAAGATCCTGACCAACAGAAGCTGACCATTGATGCTTGGAACTATGTTAAAGAATATTGTATTACACTTGAAGAACATTTTGCAAAGTATGTGTCATCGGGTATGTCATCTAGGCAGTTCGGATAGTTAGGTGAAGATCGAAACATGTCTGCCGATTTCAACACAGCTCAAACTGAGAACTTTGAACAACCAATAATTGATCTACCTCCTAGTCCAGTTGAACAGATAGCTGATGCAGTTTCCAATGAACCAGAAGTGAAAGACCAACTGGCTGAGGCAAAGGAGGAAGCAGAGAAAGAAGAATATCATGGTATCAAAACAACCCTGTTCAGAGATCCAACGTCAGGTGAGAAGTTCAAGATCCCTGCTGTCTTCTCTCCGAATCCTCTGGCAAAGAATATACTTTCCTATCTATCTAACACAGGGTTCGTTCACATACTATCCATTGGTCAGTCTGGATCAGGGAAGACAACGTGGACAAAGTATCTAGTACACCAACTGCATGAGCTCAAGAACTTTCAGATACACTGGTACATGAGAGATGAGATACAACAGTTGGATAAGATCATCAGCAGGTTACAGAAAGGAATCAACCACGTTATAGTTCTGGATGATGCCAGCTTCACTCTGGAAGAACTGCCTAAAGAAAAGGTGAATGAGATAGCAAAGAAACTAACATACATCAGACACGAAGTAAAGTCTGATGTCATTGTCATCATGAACATCCACTACTCCAAAGCCATCAAGAAGTTCTTTAGATCTGTACCGTTCACATATCTTACATCAATTAACATGGAGGAAGTCAACTCATTCCAAGATGTCTTTGGTGGTTACTCTCGTTACAAACTAAAGGACTTCTCTAGATACTATCAACAGATGATGCTCAAAGGTAAGTGGACAATAGAGATAGACAAGTGGGAGAACAAAGTACAAACCTATCACACCAACAAACCATTTCGTGTAGCACTCGCCAACGAGATTAACTATCTACACTTCTTCTATTACACAAAGGCAAGCTGTGATATATGTGACCCAGACTTTCAGACGAAAAGAATAGTTGATACTGCACAACTTGTTAGTACCATCGTTGACAAGTATGGCAAGGATCGAACTAGGTCAATGCTATACATGTACGCGTTTGCAAAGCATGGTATCAGAACAATGGACAGCAAGAGACAATCCATCTGGAATCTTGTAGCAGATCTTGACAGGAACAATCCTATTGACTGGACAGATGTATGCTCATACCTAAAGAAGAACATGTCCAAGAAACGTGCTAGGTCTTACATCAAGAAGAAAGAGTATGCTACGGATCTTAATGATGTATTGTCAAAGGCAACTAGGAAACAAACTCCTGATGAGCTGATGATTGAACAGGAGATTGAATCAGACTTTGACTCTGAGATGAAAGCAAACTTCCAAGAGATGCAGAAACTATCTAACAGAGATCTAATCACTAACGATGATCCCTCAAACTACACAGAGAAGACAGAGAGTAATAACAATGGCTTTGGTGATGATGCACCAATAGACTATGGAGATCTAACTGATGGTGATGGACAGAATCCAGAGGGAGATGATGATGATCAAACCTAGAAAGATCCTGAACTATGTATTGAGGATGGGATTGTTTGCATTGAGTTTACATCTGATGGGAATACTATTCATGTTATCAATGCCATACATATTACCCACGATCAATAGTGACACAGTTTACTATGCTATCTTGTTTACACCATTGATAGTCTTGGTTCTATTGACATGGTTAGTAGTTAGAAGTTGTTACAGATATGAACAGACTTTAGATACAAACTACTCATGGAAAACTAGAAAGACATGGGTAGGATTCTAATGTTTAACGATCCCGACAAGCCTGTAACTAAACAAATCTTAGATGAAATGAAACGACAAGGGTATGATGACAAGTCTGTTGAGTTTGCACGGAAGAAAATTAGTCCTGACGGTGAACAAGATCTTGACTATGCTATGGGGCTAGCAAATGTTCTAGCCATAAAAAAGATCGGTGAGGCAATATTAAAAATAGTTGATGATGATGATGAGAGATGTTAAATAAGACTGAGGGAATTGATAGACATGG
>Ga0210003_1000555_pt1 | contig 33557 bp, 44 predicted proteins | sample LantaG_FD_182804 | JGI IMG/M metagenome (GOLD analysis project Ga0210003, IMG submission 182804) | Deep subsurface microbial communities from Baltic Sea to uncover new lineages of life (NeLLi) - Landsort_02402 metaG (SPAdes) (version 2) | ecosystem: Environmental > Aquatic > Marine > Oceanic >...
AAGCAAGGGGCAACAAACAATAATGGTAATAATGGTGATAAGGGTGAAGAATGTAAAACAACACCTATTGCTCGGAGCGATTCTGGCGAATCGTCCTCGCACAACATCCCCGATGATTTGAAAGGTCTTGAACTTTACGAAGCGGATAAGAAATTATGTGCGGCGTGGCCCACGTTCAAGAAGGCGCAGGAGTTGGCCTGCCCTGGGATTAATGTCGTAGCAGTAACCCGCAGGCTGCACGCTTGGGAGGTGAGCAACCCCAAAAAACGCAAGAAAAACAGGACGCGATTCTTGAGCAACAACTTTGCCAGAGAGCAGGACAGGCCGAGCAGAACGCAAGGAGAAGGATATGATAACACAAAACAGCGTAGGGGAGAAGTCGGGCGAGTGCCAACCCCACCCGGAGCGCGCTTCCGAGAGTCTGAAAAAATTGCGTGAGGCGAATATCGCATCGGCGATTGTACACTGGCGCAACGAATATGGGCGGAGCGATGCGCCAGGACAACTTGAAGGCAGGATTAAAGCCTTCGGTGAAAGGACGCTCGGAGAGCAGGTTGCGGGGCTGCCGCCGCGATACACCAAGTGGCGACTTGGCGATTACCCCGAGACATGGCAGAAGCGCGCGGCTGACTTTCTGAGCAACAGGCATTGCTGGTCGCTATATCTGCACGGTCACGTCGGGACGCACAAGACGAGTTTTGCGGTAGCCGTGTTTGTGGTCTGGCGGCAGTCGTTGCCGTGGAATATAAAAGACTCGTTCTTTCTTCAGCCCGCAGAAGGGCTGTTCCTGCCGCCCTATGAGGTAGCGGCCGTCCTGCGGGACTTTGAGTATGGCAGGCACGCGATTGGAAAGTGGCAGGAAGCCGACCTGCTGGTGCTGGACGACCTGGGCGCAAGCCGTAACACGCCGCATGTCACGGAGCAATTGCTGTATCTGTTGGAAAAGCGGTATGACTACAATCGGAAGACGATTCTGACAAGCAACTTCAACCTCGCACAACTGGCCGAACACCTCGACCGGCGCGTGTCGTCGCGCTTGCAGGAGGGCATGTTGCTGGACTTGGGCGAGACGGATTCGAGGGCGGCGGATGAAAGGAGAAGGCGATGAGTGATAAGACATGCGGGACGTGCAGGTGGTACGGCGAGGAATATCTTATCGAATGCCAGAAGCAAAGCATGTCCGTAAATCCCGATGATACGCCGGAGCAGCACGATTGCGACCACTACCAGCCCTACCCGCCGCCCGAGACGGCGCGGTATCGGGCTGACAGCGCGATGCTCGACTGGATTGAGGCCAACTGCTACGTGGCGATACCGGGGCCGAAGGAAGTGGCGTGCGACCATCAAGGCGGCGTCGAGGATAAGCCCCTGCGCCCGAAAATCATAGCGGCGATGGAGAAAGGAGCGAGCGGTGATATTTGTGGGTTGTGACCCTGGGCTGGACGGGGGGATTGCTATTCAATGCGAGGACGGCGATAAGGACAAGTGGTGGGATATGGTTAAGCCAATGCCAACGACAAGCGTGGGCAAGAAGCGCGAAATTGACGAACAGGCGATTATCGAATTCCTGGACTTTGACCACGTTGATGAGATTCTTGTCACCATCGAGAAAGTCCATGCCATGCCGAAGCAGGGCGTGACCTCAATGTTCAACTTTGGCCTCGGCTATGGCCTACTACGAGGTATTTGCTCCGGCCTGGGCATACCGTATCAACTCGTGACCCCGCAGGCGTGGAAGAAGGTGATGCTCGCGGGATACGCGAAGGGCAGCGAGTATCAGGTTGCAAGCCACCTGTGGCCCGACGTGGATTTTAGGGCGACGGCGCGTTGCCGGAAGGCGCACAGCGGAAAGGTTGACGCGGCCCTGATATGCGAGTTTGGACGCAGGAAAGGCGGTGCGTGAGGCATGATAAGGGGCAGTAAGCATTCCGAAGAAACCAAACGCAAAATAGGGCTTGCGAATAAGGGCCGCAAGCACTCTGCTCGCTCAAGGCGAAACATGAGCCTCGCGCATAAAGGTCAAATCCCCTGGAGTAAGGGCAAAAAGCCGTCTGTGGAAACAAGGCGCAAAATAAGCCTGGCAAGAAAAGGATATAAAATGTCTCTTGCCGCAAGGCAAAGAATGAGTATTGCGCATAAGGGCCACAAGCATTGGAACTGGCTTGGCGGCATTTCCCGCGCCCCATATGCTTGGGCTTTCAACAAGGAACTCAAGGCAGAGGTTCGACGCAGAGACGGGCAGAGGTGTCAACTTTGCGGCGTGCCGCAGGCCGAGTGCCGTAGGCTTCTGGACGTGCACCATGTTGACTATCGCAAGAAAAACTCCGACCCCGTGAATCTCACTACCCTTTGTGCCTCTTGTAATAGCAGGGTAAATGTAAATAGGGCATACTGGACAGCGTATTTTCAAGCACTCGCAATTAAGAGGGGAGGTTTGGCGTGAAAAAGGCAAAAGTAAAGGCGCAGGCGATGAGCGTGGAGAAGTTTGCCGAACTTCTGCTTAGTTACGGTTTGTTATGCAAGAGTGGCAGTCCCGTTTCCAAAGAGCGCGCCGCCTGCGCTACAGCAATGATGAACGCCTACTGCGCGGCCCTTGAGGCGGCGGAAGGGGGAGAAAAATGAAGGTAACATTTCCGAGAAGGAAAAACTTACGGATGCTGAAAGGCGCGGAGGGCCTGCTCTTTGTGGTCATTTGCCAATATAGGTGTGGCGGATGGGGGTTTGCATCGTTTTGGGGACTGCCCTACGCCGCACGGGAGTACAAGGCCGCTTGCCAAATGAGGAATGCAATCGCTGAAGATATACAGACCCGCCGGGACAGGGGAATCCCATCCTTTTGGACGCGCGAGAGGTTCGCCATTTGCAAAATACAGTTGTGAGGAGGAAGGCGAAAATGAAACTTCGCGTGATGCTTGACTGGCTGTGGTGGATTGTCCAAGTTATCTGGCTTGTGCTGACGTTGCTGGCGATGGTGGCGGTTCGCGGCGTCGTCAAGGGGGCAAGGCGGCTGAGCGGAAACTGATTTGGAGGCCGTGGGATAAATGAAACACCCAGAACCCATAGACCCATTGCTGTGTGTCAAGGAAGTTGCCCGCATTCTTGGCCTCAGCCGCCGCCTCGTAAGAGAACTCCTTCACACCAACCAAATCAAGCACTACCAAATCGGCCATCGCCTCCGCGTCCGGCCCGAGGACCTTGACAAGTTTATCGCGCAGTCTCAAAAGAAGGATTAATGCCGCAGCGGAACTCCCGCAGAACCGCCCCAGGCTTGCTCGGATTGCGCAGGACGCACGCGGCGGGACGCAGGGGTGAAATATCACCTGAAAACGATTTGCGTCAATCCTGAGCCATCCTCGTGCTTTTTCCGGTTCAGACATACTCGCGCATCGTAGTGTGCCGGTGATGCGGAAAAAATGCGGAAAGTAGCGGACATTTGCGGAAAGTAGTGTCTATTTGCGCCCTGCCGACAATTTTCCTCTCGACATGTCGCCCGTCCTGGACGATGTTAAACCCTGTGCATTACGTATCTGAGCCGTAAAACATTCCAGTATTGCTGTTGTAGTAGTGTTGTAATGCTGTGCATACCAGTAAAGGAGCGCGGGCTTTGAGAGATTACGGTATCAGCCTTTGGCAACGATTCAAATACGCCGTCCGTAGCCGCGGCCTCAAAGAACACCTGCATGTATTTCGGACCGACGTCCAAAATCTGCGAACGCAGTGCGATGCAATCTGTGAAGCATATCACGCCGCCGAGAAAGAACGTGCGGCGATGAAAAAGATAATCGTTCGGCTTTGCGACGTGCTGAAGATTGAACCCGAGCAAGTGCAAAAGTAATTTGGCATTGGAGTATGCTTATCATGGGCAAGCCTGGTAAAGCAAATCCTGCAAACCTGAAACGTCCGGGCGGCCGTCCCAAAGGTTCGACAAATAAATACGGCAAAACCGTGCGGGACCAATTCCTTCTGGCATTTGAAGAACTCGGCGGCCTAAAGGCGTTGGTGAAGTGGGCGAGGTCGTCGCTGGTCCGCCGGTTGGAATTCTACAAACTTCTTGTGCACATCCTGCCCAAAACTGTGGAGGCAAGCGTTGAGCACACCTGGAATATCGAAGGTCTGGACTTCGGAGGGCATAGTGAACCCGAGGAAGTCTCAAAATTCTGCCAGTCTTACAGCAGCAGATTTTCTGAAAATTGAGCAGGACGAGACCTGGCAGAACTACGAACGCACGCGGGTGCGCGTTGACCCCTGGTATTGGCTGACGAATTACTGCTGGACGCTTGACGAGCACGACCCTGAACGCCCGTTCAAACGATTTCCCAACCGACCGTATCTGCGGGAATTGTGCGCTTTGTGGTTTGAGCAGCCGTTGCTGGCGGTGAGCAAAAGTCGGCAGATGATGGCGACATGGTTATTCGCACTGTTGTATCTTGGCGACTGTCAATTCAGGCGTGGCCGGCTGAACTTCTTTCAGAGCAAAAAAGAGGAGGATGCTGCGGCGATTCTTGATCGCGTTGAGGGTGCGTGGAAACGCCAGCCGCCGTGGATTCGCGTGCCGATGCACCGGACGCGGGGGCCGCACGTTATGAAATTCGCAGAGAACGACAGCCGCTTGTGGGCGATTCCCCAGGGCGAGGACATGATACGTTCGCACACGGCAAGCGGGGTTCTGATGGACGAGGTTGCTTTTCAGGACCAGGCGGAAGGTGCATATTCGGCGGCGCAGCCGTCAATCGAGGGCGGCGGTCGCATGACGTTGCTGTCAAGTGCAAACCCCGGATGGTTTTGTGAGGGGCTTTTGGGAAATGCAGCGTAAACCGAAAGGAGAGAAAAACTGATGGCAAAGGCAAAGAAAGCAGTCGTAAAAAGCGCGGACAGTATGGCGGAGGTTGTTTTCAGCAAGGATGAAATGTCGGAACTCCAGCGCGACCGTGATACGATAGCCGCCGGTGGCTTGCCACACGCGGCCCGGCCCATCGTGCTGAAACTGATTGACGTGGCTGACGCTGTGGATGCGGCAGACGGGAACGAAGCGCCCGGCGGGCATTTGAAGCAGTCGCTGGTTGGCCCGGGCTTGCCCGAATAATGCCGACCTACGATTATCGCTGCGCCGATTGCGGGCATGAGTTTGAGCGGTTCGAGGCGATAACTGCCAAGCCGCTCAGAACCTGCCCGCTATGCGAGGGAAAGGTGAAACGGCTCATCGGTGCGGGCGGGGCCGTCATATTTCGCGGGAACGGGTTTTACTGCAATGATTATCCGAAGCAGCGGCGAGAACCTGAAAAAAAGGAGAGTGAATAATGTCTCATCAATCATGTGCGAATTGCATGTATTACTGGCCGGAGCCGAAAGCATGTCGGCGGCACGCGCCGCAGGCGATAGTCGTGCCGGTGCCTGCCAACATCGTGGCTGCGCCGATGAATGCTTTGATACTGTGGCCGCCGTCGCGGGACGACCGGTGGTGTGGCGAATGGAAGGCGAGAGTTGATGTCGCAGCCGCAACAGAAAATTGAGAAGGCCAACAGCGGGTTGCGTGTCGAGCGCTTGAAAAGCGGCTTTGTTCACGTGCGCCTTCACTACTCGGCGGACCCGAGGAAGGACGCCGATTGGGTTGCGATGCAGTCGGCAAAGGTCGGCGGGGTGAATTCGTGGAAATGGCGCAAAGAGCAGGAAATAGACTGGAACGTTGCCGCCGGTCAGCGAATATGGCCGATGCTCGACGAGGCTGTCCACGTGCAGGCGTGGCCGGGGGAGCAGTATCTGAATCCGGCCTGGACGCTGTGGCGTTCGATCGACCACGGCATTCGTCACCCGTGCTGCTGTGCGTTTGTCGCGGTGAATGCCGAGCACACGCTTTACGTATGGGACGAGTATTACAAGACCGATTCGGTGATTGTGGAGAATTGCCAGAACATTATCGACCGGCACAAGGGCATCGAGTTTGCAGGGAACGTTATAGACCCGTCGACGCGGCAGCGTCTTGCGGACAAGCCGTCAAGCATCTTGGAGGAATACGCGAGGCATGGGCTGGTGAGTGTGCCGGCGGATAACTCGGCAGCGGGGTATGACGCGGTGGCCCGGGGGTTGCTTTCAACCCTTGCGCGGTGGAGCATTGACAAGAACGCGGTGCACCCGAAACTTGGCGAGGCGAAGGTGAGCCGTCAAGCATTGTTCGAGTTGGCGAAGGCCCCGGCGTTATTGTTTCATCCGCGCTGCACTCGGATATTCCGCGAGATGCAGAACCTTCGGTTCAGGGACAGGCGGGGCGACCCTGCGCAACATGCGGAGCCGGAGAAGGCGGTGGACGTGGCCGACGAGGGGCCGGATGTCGTGCGATACGCGCGGCAAAGCCGCGTGGTAACATTCGTCCGTCCGAAGCCAAAGGTGGATGTGTTTGACGTGATGGAACAACTCCAGAAACGCGGCAAGACGTTGAACAGGATAACGGGATAACATAATGGCAAAAACGTGGGAGCGGGTTAAGAAAAGAGTTCTCGGGATTGGGGGGATTCTCGGTGCCGCCGAGGACAATGAAACCCTACGCGAGCAGCAGGGCTTGATTCGCTTTTGGCTGAAACTGGTGAACCAGCATCAACGTTTGCCGGTGGCGGCGTGGCAAGAGGCGCAAGACCAGTATGACGCAAGCGGCGATTTCGAGAAGAAGTCGAACTGGCCGCGCTTGCCGGTGTGGAAAGATTCACGCGATACCGAGATGGCTTACATCGACCAGATACCGCCCGACATCGGCGTAAGCCCGCACCCGGCACGGCAGGACGATGAGGAAGCCCGCGCGGCCGCGGCATGTGACGAAGCCCTGCTTGCATACATCCAGAAAGAGCAGTGCTTTGCGAAACAGTTCAGCATGGCGTTATTGAGCGCGGAGATTAAGAATAACGGCTATGTGGTGCACATCTGGGATTCGCGCAAGTGGTTGCCGGACATCCGATACGTTGACAATACGCAGGTTGCGTGGGACCCGGATTGCGGGCCGCAGACCAAGCATGCCGGTTGGTGTGCGTGGGTCGAGTGGGTATCGCCGTATGAGGTGAGCAAGTGGCGCGCGACGAAGGACGTTGCGCTTAAGGAGCTCCAACGGGTGGCGCAGGAGGCACCGGCCCCGAAAGCCGGTGACGAGCGCGACCGCACGCCGGAGGAGCAAAGGACGTTCAAAAAATGCAAACTGTGGCACATATTCGCACGGGGCCAGGCCGCTCTGTACGAAACCGAGCCGTCGGGCGAGGGCACGGAACCGCCGACTCCGAGGCGCGCATCGGCAGACGAGGGCGAGCCAAAGCGCTACCTCGAAATTGTGGAAGGCCCGGGGACAGGCCCCGGCATTCTCATCCGTGACGATAATGAGTGGCCGTTTGTGCTCGATTATGACGAGTGGCCGATTACGATGCTCACCTTCAATCAATCTCTCCAGAACATCTACGGGACGGGGGATTACCGTTATCAATATCGCATGGGCGAATTGTTGCGTGGCGTGGTGGCCGATTGGGACCGGCGGCTTGCCCTGAAGGCATACCTGAAGTTTCTCGGGCGTCGCGGCGTGAAGATAGACCCCGTGAAGATAAACGCCTTCTTCAACAGCCCGAATGTCGAGTTGCTCGAGGAGATGCTTGACGAGGAAGGGCGGCCGTTAATTGCCGCGTTTGACCTGGGGGACGTCTCGGCAGACCTCGTGCAGGCCATTGGCGTGGCAAAGCAGATGTATGAAGAAACCACGACCCAGGCCGACCTCAAGCGGCTGCCGGACCCTGGGGCGTTCAAGACGGCTTTTCAAGCGCAGCAGGCGGGTGAGGCGGCACATGCCAAGCCTAATCGCCGATTGCGAACCTATGAAACGTTTCTCGTCAAAGCCATGAACAAGACGTTGCAGATAGCCCACCAGAAACTGGAACCGCTGACGCAAATCAAACGGCCGATATATGCCGAAGAAGTCTTGCGTGACGAAGCGGGCGAACCGGTGCTTGACGACCTCGGCCAGATGGTCATACAGCCGACGCTTGACGCGGATGGCAATCGCGTAATCATGGATTACGAGCCGCCGGTAAGCGTGTCCTATGAACGTGCGAGAATCGAACGGGAGGCCGACCCGGAGATTAAGATTTTACGCTTCGGCGTCGATGCAATAGTGGGGGCGGAAAAGGCGGCGACGTGGCAGCAGATGAGTCCCGAGGAAATCCGGGCCTCGGTTTTCGTCTATCTCGAACACGGCGGCACGCAGCGTCAGGCGAAAATGCAGAAGGCGTCGGCGCTGGAGCAACTAATGACAAGCCTGATGCCGTTTTATTTGCAGATAGGTCGCCCCGACCTCGTTGCCAATCTCGTCAAGCGGATAATGGAGTTGCTGCAGATTCAGAATATCGACGAACTTGTGCCGGAGGGAACAGAACTTGAGCAGCAGCAAAACGCTCCTGGACCTGGAGGCCCCGTTGGAAACGAGCCGCAAGGCCCTGGAGATGTTCAGGGCGCACAAGGCCCCGGGGGGCCGGACGTCGGACAACGACCCGCGGTTGAAGGTAGCGGACAAGGCGTTCTCCGATAGCCCGCCTACGACGCGCGAGGAGATGAACGCGCGGCTCAAGGCCGACGGGTGCAGTTGGATGAGTCCTTACGACGCGCGAAACATGCCGCGTGAGGTTTTGCCGGGCAGCGCGGCAGATAAGACGCGAAAGATTATGAACAGAGTGAAGGGAAAAAATCATGCCCGTCTCACAGGTTAAAGCATTGGCGAAAAAGTATGGCCTGAAGGTCGAGACGGTCGAGCGTTACTGGGACGAGGCAACCGCCGACAAAGGCAGCAAGGGTTATGGGTGGGTGTATAATACTGTTCAGAACAGGTGCCGCAACAAGCGCAAATCCATCGAGGCGAAAGCCATCGGGAAGGAATAAATCATGCCGCAGGCAGGCGACGTGGTGACTTTAATAGACCTCGACGGAAGGCCGACGGGTCATTTTCGGGTGCAACACGCATCCCATCGGAAACTGGCCTTGCGGGTGATTACGGCAACGGCGTTTGGAGAAGCGGCTGCGGAAAAAATGAAGCAAGAGCAAGGGCACTACTTGAAGATTGCGAATTCACCGGCAATCCGGTAATAACGCCGGACGGTTCAGATAAGGGAGTAGGGAAAATGAAGAAGTCCTTTTGGAATCGGCTTTGCGTTGCCGCAACCCGATTGCACCGTGACGAGACGGGGCAGTTGGGCGGCGATGCGGATGCCGAAGGCCAGGCTGGGGAACCCGGGCGTGCCCCCGAGGGCCAACCTGATGGAGAGGGCGTGCTGGTGCCGGACATGCAAAGCATTGTTCAGCAAGCGTTAGAAGCGGACGGGGAAGCGGAACCAGGACCAGAGCCGGAACCGGCCAGAGATGAGCCGGCGGCTTACAATCCCCTGGATATTTACCCCGACAGCCGCTTTGGAAATGTCCAAACGCCGGAAGAACACGTCAAAAAATTGGGGCAAAGTTACGAGAATCTCGAACGAAGCTTTCACGAACGGGACGAGGAAGTGGGCCGTCTGCGGGCGATAGCGGAGCAATTTGAGCAGCTCAAATCTGCGCGCCCCGCCGGACAACCGGCCCCGGATGTTGAACCCGAGAGGTGGACGGAGGAGGAAGTTGCAGACTTATTGGCAAGTTCTCCAATGCAGGTATTCAACGATTTTGGCACACAGCTCGAAAAGCGTTTTAACACGATGTTAGAGCAACGCTTCGGGCCGGTCAACGAGCAGTTGGGCACACTGGCAAACCAGCCGGCGGAGATAGAATCCCGCATGGCCTGGCAGGGATTATGCCAGAGGTATCCCGATGCCCCGAAGTTCGCAAAAGAGATGATTGCGACACGGGACGAAGTCGGGATGTGTCCTTTCGAGGACCACCTGAGATACCTGCGGGAGATAAAACGCGCCGAGCCGGAACTCGCGCCGCTTGTGGCGGAGTTTCTGTCGATAACGGATAGTGCCGGTAATCACAAATTCACATTCGAGCGTGCGAGGCATCTTGCAGAGTCCGAGCGCGCGAGATCGGCACGACCCGCACCGACAAAGCCCGGCGGCCCAATGTCCACGTCCACGCAACCTCGCGGCGGCGATGCCGTCCTCAACGTCCAGCACTCCGATGTTCGTAGAGCAGTTGAAGATACGGCGGGTCTGTAAGGCAGCCCCGTTGTATGGACATAGGAGACAAATATCATGGGCATGCTTGATACGAGACGCGGTAAGGCTATGCGCTTTGCCTGCGAAAAAGCAATAGCGAACGGCGTGAGCAACATCAATCCGCTGTTCTGGAAGATGGTCGAAAAATGGAAAAACGTGCGCTACGGCGCAGGCGGGTCAACGTATGACTGGCTCATCAGGAAGGCGTTGCCAACGGCGACTACTCGCGTAGGCCGGCCGCTGGAGACACGCACGTTTGCAGAACGCGACGCAAAGGACAAGCCAAGCGTGGCCTGGCACAGCACCGAGGCGACGGCGGCAATCAACGAGGGCGACTACCAGCAGAACCGAGCCAACGAGACGAAACTTTACAACATGTTCGCAGACGAGGCCGAAGATGCTCAGGCTGCCATCTACGTTGCGCTGTCGCTTGGCATGTGGGCGCCGAACGAGACGAGCCAGCCGGGTGGCCTCTCGCTTGTCGCAGACCCCGAAGGCGGCACCCTTACGTCGTCTTACGCGGGCCTGTCGCGAGTGTTGGCGACGAACCCGCATTGGAGTCCGCCGGACAATGACTACGGCGCGCTGACCATTGCGGCCAACGCGATGGAGATAATCACCAACTGCGCAGGCGACGTCACGAAAAGCGCGAAGGCCTCCGGGCAGGGCGCGGTAGTGCGGCCCGACTTCGCGGCATTCTCCAAAGCCTCGTGGGACCAACTCCAGGTGTGGATTGCGACAAAGACGACCTGGCTTGCCAATGCAGGTGGCCCCAAGAACGACGCGATGTTCGAGGCGGGTTTCCCGAACGTGCGTATCTACGGGTGCGACTGTTTCTGGGACGACGACTTCGGCGGCGCGACGGGTTACCTTGACGGCGCGGCGGCGGAGGAATTCGTAGTTGGCTCGTCGAAGATGATTACCCTGGCGACCACGCACACGAAGGCCGAAGGTCTGGTGACCTCGGTAGTGAGCGAGGGCGACTCGGGGCCGCTGGCGGCGTTGCTTGCCGGCTCGGTTGCCGTATTCAAGGCGTACTGGACGTTGAAGTTTACCAGCCCGATATTCTTCACCTGCGCCTACACATAAAATCGCTGTTCCCGTGCCTGGGGAGTCGGGTTTGCTCCTTTCTCCCGGCTCCCCGCAGGTGCGGTTTCGGCAAAAGGAAACGAAGGAGGAAAAAACGATGAAACTTTTAAGTTTGACTCAGTTTAACGAGTTCACGTCCACCAAGGATTTCGACATCGGCATGATTGCCATGACGTTTCATGGGACGGCGCTTCTCAACAGTGCACAGGGCTTGCCGCTTTTTGGCATGTATGTGCAGGGGAGCGACGGCACGGCGGCGGCGGGGGTCACTGTGGGGGCAACGGTCTATCCCGTGCTTTCAACAGGCGTGTGGACCGGCGTCGTCAACAATGACGAGAGCGATGCTTTGGGGCAGGAAACGGGAATCGGCCCGTTAGCGAACACGACTGCCCTGACAACGACCACGGCGGATTACTTCGGCTTCGTCCAGACGGGCGGCCTCGGCTTTTCTGCCCAAACGCTCCTGACAACCGACAGTGCGGCGGGTCACTGGATTTACGGGGCCACCACGAACGGCTTGATTTCCAGCGTTCTTGGCAACTTGACGACTCAGGGGTGTCCCACCGGCGCATGGGGCTTGACCTACCTGGCAAGCACCGCGCTGGCACAGGCTGCACGGACGTATATGGTGAGTTCGCAGTTGTTCAACTTGCCGCTGACAATCTGACGGATGTATGGCATGTGGGGGGAGCCTCGCCCTTAGCCCCCCCCGGGGTGCAGCGAACACTCCCCCCGCGGCCTTTAGGAGAGTGCACAATGCGAAAGCATGGCGGGCTTGCAGAAATCTTGCGCACCAAGCAGTTTCCCGGCGTCAAGACCGATACGCGGTTTCAGGCTGAGACTGCAAACGAGATTTTCCCCGGCATGAAACCCGGGCAGTTTGAAAGTCGGCAGCAATTCAAGCGACACATGGATCGCCCGGACGTGAAGCGATATTTTCACGCGCCGTTTTGGAAAACCACGCGCAAGAGCATCAAGCAGATACGCCGCGTGCTAAAGGGCGAGGAAAAAGCGACAACTTAACTCTTTTGCGGGAGAACAAGAGATTATGGCAATCTCCCTTCAAAATCTTGAAGATTATTGCAAGCGCAGCGGGTGGAACGACACCAGCGCGCCGGGCCTGGAGGAATTAGTCAACTTTATCAACGATACGCTCCAGATTTTAGGCGGCATGCGCAACTGGCCGTTTTATCAGAAGAACGGGCGAGTGTCGCTTACCGCCGCATACACCACCGGCACGGCAGCCATTACGCAGAACACCACGGCGGTAGTCGGCACGACTACGGCTTTTACGCAGGCGATGGTTGGGCAATTCATGCAAATCGGCTCCGATGTGCGTGTGTATGAAATCGCAAGCGTTACCGATGGCACGCACCTGACGTTGGCTGAAAGTTTCCTCGGCACGACTGAAACCGTCGGCGCGATTTCCATTCGCTACCAGCGATATGCCACCCCGTCGGACATGGCCCGTTGCGGCATCATCGAGCATCGCACTGCCGGAAAACTGACGGAGATTCTTTGGGAACTGTGGCAGCGCAAGACCATTGACGCACCGAGCGTAAGCACCCACCCGACCTACGTTGCAGTCACGCCGGATTACTTTTACTTCACCCCCGGCGTTAGCGCCGCCGAGCAGGTATGGTTCTGGTATATCCAGCGTCCGGCGATTTTGTCGGCGAACATGACGGCCTGCGACTGGCCGGAGAGGTTGAGGTATTTGCTGAACGCCGCGTTGAAGGAACGGCTTGCCTCGGCCGACCGTGACGCGGGGGCCACCGCGCTTTACGGCACGCGCTTCGAGGTGCTTGCAAACCGCGCATGGATGGCAAGCCACCCAAGCGTGGTGCCGCAGCAGGTGGGGGCGCAAACAGGCGCGATTGACTGGATGGATAACCTGAGAGGGAAGATTGCAATAACCCCGCCGTAAGGGAAAGGATGATATGCCGCAGGCACAAGCGCAGACAACGGCTTTTCTCGGGCTGAACACGAGGACCAGTCCCGCATCGATGGCCTGGCAGGAGGGTCTGGCGGACAATGCGATGAACCGCCGACTCGATATGAGCGGCATGTTTCGCCGACGGCCCGGGTTCTCTCGATATGGCTCCCTGCCGCAAACGACAGCGGGGTCGAAAATACTCAACGGCTGGCAGTTTCACTGCGATTCGCAGAACAAGGACTACCTCATCATCCATTGTGCCGATCAGAAACTCTACTCCGCCCAACTGCCAAACGACAACACCTTCGCGCCAATAGCCAACGCGACGGCAGCGAGTGCAACGGAGGCGGGAACCGGCTTTGTGTATAACGACCAGTTTTATTATTATGACACGGGCATTGCCTACCAATGGAAAGGCACCGGCATTGCAAACACGCCGGGACTTGCTGCCCCTGTTGCCGCAGCAATACCTGCCGAAGATGCCCTGGTTTCCAGTCGCATGCGCAAAGGGCGGCGGTGGTATATCCAGACTGCGTGGGATGCAACCCGAAACGTTGAAAGCCTCCCAAGCCCGGTGCCGGCGGCCGTAACGGAACTTGCCACATCGTTTGACCGAAAAGTAACTATTACCAATGCAGGGGCAGCAAAAAACCGCTATTACCGGACGCTGCGCACGGACGACAGCCGCAACATTTACAATTCCGAAAGCCTGTTTTATTTCGTCGGCGAGGACGACACTACCGGATATATTGACTTTCGCAATGACGAAGAAATCATGCACCAACGCCTTAATTGCCGTGGCGGACAGCCCAAAAAGTGCAAGTATGCTATGATGCACCGAGGCCGTGCCTTTTACGGTTTCTATACTACTGCACCGGGTGGCAAGACGGACATCGCCCTCGACCGCCTCATCGAGTGGAGCAGCGCGGGGAGACCCGAGGAAGTCGCGCGGGAATACAGCATCACTTACGGCGCGGAGATAATCGAGCAGATGCCCGAATTGGTGCCTGGTCTTTTCATGGAATCGCGGATATGGGTGCCGGAGAATGTCGGCGGCACATTGACGGGCCTCGCCTCGTGGGGACGCAACCTGTTCTGGTTCACGCAGCACGCGGCGGGTATCCTTGAAGGAGAAATCGAGCCGTTTAGACAGTTGGTGCTTTCGCACCAGGTCGGGGCATGCGCGCACCGGACGTTGCAGACCTGCGGCGATTGGGGATTTTTCGGCGCCTCGCAAAACGGCGTGTGGCGATGGCGCGGCGAGGGCTTCGAGGAACTCGGCCGTTTGGAAATCGACATCACCGACAGCGCGAAATGCACGGCACTTAACCCCGCGCAACTGTCCAACTCCTTTGGCCTGTGGGTGCCCGAGCTCCAGGAGTATTGGTGGATTGCGGCGGCGGCCGGAAGCACGGACCGCACCCGCGCGATAGTCTATCAGGTCGATCGCGGCATCTTCACCGGCCCTTATGACTTCGAGCTTGGCGTCGGGATTGAGTTCACCGGCGGGCTTACGGTTGTCCTCGACGATGTTGACCCCGTAACGATACTGTTCACCTCCGACGGCTATGTGGTGAAACTTGACGATACGGTAATGACGGATTACAACGCGACGGCGGCCAACGACTTCACGACAACGGCGCGCTACTGGTTCGGCGGCAACTCGCCCATGTCGGTCAAGAAAGACCACCTGTTCGAGATATGCTATAACTCGATAACCCCCGACAAGAAGGTGCGCCACGTGGCGCGGGCCGGGAAATTCGCCATTGCCGGGCATCTTCAGTACGACACGCATCACGAACTGCAAAGCACGGATGAGCAATATCCGATTGCAAGGGTGCCGCTTGTGGAAAGCGGCCGGTATGCAATGCTCGAAATACGCGAACCGGCGGGGTGCGATGCGCCGATAACGAGCATCACATGGAAACGAGAGGAAGTGCCGTGGGACGAGAAGGGCGTGAGGTAAAACGCGGATATTTTGCAACGCTGATAAGCGGCGGGCCGCGAGTCGGAACCGTCAGCCCCGTGTTTGACTACACGCCCGGCATAGCCCTTACGCGCGAGTCCTTTGACGAAGTGCCGCCGCGCAACGTGGCCAACAAGACTACCAGCAGCGTTATCACCGACATTACCGAATCTCCAGGCAAGAAGCCCACGGGAGAGTCGGGCAGTTATCAATTTTCCGACGACTCACCGGTTGAGGTCAAATGCACGGTAGCCGCAGCTCCCGGCGACGCTGTAACAATGTCAAGATACAACCACGTGCATCCGCATGGTAGTGCCGCAGCGGTTGCCAACACTTACGATATACGGGTTGAGGAAATCGGCGGCGGCGGAGCCAAGCTGCGGTTGACAACCGATTCCTGCGGCCATGTTGTCAATTTTGAAAAGAACCCGGCATAAGGTGACATGATGGTTCAGTGGACAAGAGACGAATTTATGGCCAAGTCGGTGCCCGAATTTACCTGTACCTGCAATGCCTGTCTCGAAAGATTCAGTTATTCGAACATCAACGGGCAAGTTCAATGCAAGTGCGGGTCACAGGATTGCACTGTGCCCTTTGAGTGGGAAACAGTTATCAACGGTTCAACGCGATTTCCGTTTGCCAGGCCGATACACAACCGGGCGACCAGTGCAGAACGCAAGGCCCAGGTTATTGCTCAACTTGCGCTGCCCGTAACGATGAAAAGCCTGGAAGTGTCGGCGGCGGCCATATCAATGTCTGAGTTTTTCGAGCGTTCATTCTGGATAGAAAACATCGCTCCCTGGTATCTGGCGAATGCCGATGCAATGTGGGAACTTCAGAAAGCCGTGCTGGCGCAGTATGGCTTGCAGGAGAATGAGAACCTGCCGCGCAAGGATGGTCTCACCGATACGGCATATACCGAGGCAATTATTGAGCTGGCGTATTTCGTGACAATCTCAAATTGCGTGGAACTCATTGAGGTTGCCCGGAAACTGGCATACCACGATTGGGAAGGGCACATTTCATCGCCGACAGTGGGGCAGTGGCTTAAGAGTTACGTTAGATACGTCACGCCGCGAGGTTGCGAACCAGACCCCGAAATTGTATTGGGCTATCCGGCGAAACGTCAAATCACGGCCGGTTCAGTCATTGAAACTTATAAATCCTTGCAGGGAATTTCAAGCAGAATTGAAGTGCTCGATGATGGCAAGACGGTAATGGCCTGGCCGAAGCGTGGCGGGAAACTTCTCGGCGATGGGCAGGATTGGCGGGGAATGAGCGACAGGTTCTCAGGAGGCTTGGCTTACGGCATTACCGAAGCGGTCCGGGCAAAGCGGCACCCTTTGGCGGCACCAGGGCAACGATGAAAGCAAAATGCGAATGCGGAAGTGTGGAAGAAAACCGGAGGCTTGCCTATATGGACACCGACGACGCGGAATGTTTCGGATGCCCGGTATGCGGCAAGATTGCCCTTAGAGGCAAGAAGCACAGGAGAACACTATGCCTATAACGCAAAAGCCGTTTCAAATCACGCCGATACCGACTATTCGCCTGGGCAATCGTCCCATAAAACAAGGGATGAGCATGGCGTATCAGACGTTGGCCGATGCGCAGGCCGCGCAGAAGGCGAGTTTGGCTGAACGGCAGGCGAAAGTCAACGCCGCTATGAGCCAGCAGCACCGGCTGCGTTACGGGGCGCAGGTGGGGCCGCAATACGGCTCGCGTCTCGGCTACGGCCAGCAGCAGCAGATGGCGGGCATGGGCTACGGCGGCCGGCAAATCTCCAGCGCGCGCGTGCTCTCGCCCGGCGTGTTCGTTAAGCCGCCGGAGCGATACGGCGGCACAATGTATTTCAAGCCGAAGGCCGGAATAAACAGCATCGGCGGCCGCTGGCGGCCACGCAAGCCGTTTGCAACGCAAGACATATACGGCAGTCGCTTGCCGACCTATCAGATGCCCGGGTATAACCGAAAGAGGTCTTGGTGATTCAGTTTTTTCAGGAGGATAAAATATGCCAGCCTTCAGGCGAACCGCGGATTTGAACCCATATCCGGCGGCGGATAAAAAGAAACGAAAGAACGACCTCGCGTGGTTGGGACAGGGGCCGTATGCCCGCGGAGCAGGGGCAGCCAACGTGCCGATAGAGGGCGATCCTAACTTTATGGGGCCGCTTCAGATTGTCAACCGGCCCGAAGATGCGCCGGGCTACGCGCGGAGGCAGGCGGAACTGGCGGCCATTGCCGGGAGCCGCGCCCAAAGCCAGGCGGCACACCAACAGACGATGGCCCGTATCGCCGCCAGCGGTGCCCGTTCAACCGCCGAACACGAACGCAAAATGCGCATCGGCGATTACCCGTTTATGACGCCCGAGGAGCAGCAGAACATCCTCGCAAATCAAAGCACGCGCCTCGAACAATGGCCCTTCTTGAGCGGCCAGGAACGAATCGACGCAACGCTTGCACAGCCGGATGAACCCAAAATTGAACCGGGGCGATGGTCGGATGTAAAGGATTTTGACCCTGCCATGCTGCAAAACGACTTCCAGCAGGAAGTTCAGCGGCAGGGCCTGAACACGACCGACCGCGAACTTGAGAGTTACCGCAAGTGGCGCAACATCGGTGGCTCTCATGTCGAGTGGTTCAACAAGTTTGTAGGCCGCAAGCATGCCGAGGGTCTCGCCAAAGCGCGAGTCGCAATTCTCGAAAACGCGGTCAAGGCGGCGGCGGCAGGCGAGAAGATAACCCCGGCAATGGAGAAATATATCCTGACCGGCGAATACGGCGGCGGCGAAGGCACGTTTGGAAAGCCCACCGGGAAACTGACAACGGCTGATGTAACGGAAACCGTGCTTGATGAGTATGGAAATGTGGTTCAACGAGGCCAGCCCGGTCCCGAGGATTGGCAGCAAAAAGACCTGCGGTATGACGTGAGGAAAGAAGTTGAGACAAGCAATTGGACGGGCAAGGACGGCGTAACGATTTTCGGCAGCGTGCCGGTTGACCCAAAAATAGCAGGCAGGTATTACGAGAAGGACGGCAAGGTCTATGAGTCGATTGACTGGGCCCTTGACAATGAAATCGGCCGCCTTGCCACGCAAGAGGAATTGGATGCGCGATACCAAGTAATGTTGGGAAGCCTTGAGCGACCCCAAGGCGGTGCGGGTATGCAAATGCCCGGCGCGCAGCAAGGCAACGTTGGCGAAACGCAAAATGCCGCACGCGCGAAAGCGATTTACCTGCTTCAGCAAAGGGCGCGAAAAGGCGACGCAAAGGCGCAGCAAGCCCTGAAGCAACGAGGAATGACCTGGTAAGAGAAAATGCCGACAACGGAAGAACTTATAGCGACATTGGGTTGGAACAAGGCGGAAGCCGAGCCGAGCACGGATGAGTTAATCCGGCAACTCGGAGGCGGTGCGCCTACGGACAATCTAAGCAAGGGAGAACCTATCTCCGACAGGAGCACCGATGAACTGATACGGCAACTCGGATGGGGCGCTGAGAGGCCGTCAGGGGGCCTTGGCGCACAAATAGGTCTTGGGATACCAAAAGAGGGGCAAACGGCGGCTGAGCGGCCACCCGTAAGCCCAACGGGCCTCCGGCAAGGTGCGCCTGGGGTGCAAGCAGCCGATTATGGCATTGCACCGGAAAAGTCCCTTGCCGACCTGATGATTGAGAACGCGCCGGAGCGAGCGAGAATACAGCAACTGGGCGTTGAAGCATTGGGCGGGGAATACAAACCGCTCGAACCGCTCACGGATGAAGAGCATATCGCCAGCGTTAAAAAACTCCTTCGATTCGAGGGATACGAGCAAGGCACGGGCGGTTTTCTCAGAACGCCGCGCGATGCAGACCCGAAGGGCTATCGTCGCCTCTACCCGCCCGAACTCGGCGACATCCAAGACACGATGAAGCGGTTTCCTGAGCAGTTTAGCCACGACGAGAAGGTGCGGGCCGAGCGATACCGCAGGCGAGAAGCCGGTTTGCTGAAAACAATGGGAGAGGAAGCCGTTTTTACTTTCGGGTCGATGGCAAGCCTCTTTGGTTTGGGCGAGCGGTTTATACCGGGTCTGAAAGAACACCTGGATTTGCGCAGCGAAGCCCAGTTAAGCCCCTGGGAACTGCGCGCCGCCGGACGGAGTATTCTTAAAGGCGGGGCGGAGATGGCGGCTGTTGGCTATCTTTTCAAGGGATTGCAATATGCCTCGCCCATTGCCAACAAGGTTATTCAGGCGACGCCGGGCCTTCGCAGGATTGGCCCCGCCGTTGGCAAGGCCATCGACTATGTAACGCTTGCTAAAAAAAGCCCCGTTGTTGCCAACGTCGTCAAGGGCGTGATGCGTGAAGCGTCGCGCGGGGTAGTTGTTGGGGCAGAGGTGGCTACGCTCAAGACTATCGGCTATGACCTTTCAACCGACGAGGCGTTGGAAACGTTCAAGAGTGATATGTTTTGGTTTGGAACCATTGGCGCGGTTTATGGGGCGGCGCGCGAGATTGACATACTGCGCTACAGCAACAAGGTGAGCAAGGCACTTCTGGCCGGTGCCGAAAAAAACCTTGCCTATAAGGGTGGGGAGGCTTTCCGCCAAAGATGGGCAAACCTTAAAATCCGTTTGCGCGAGGCGCACAACTTGCCGAAAGGTTCGTCTGAGCGCGTGAGACTTGCCAGAGAAGCACTGGCCGAATACAGGGCATCGTCGTCGAGTCCACGCGAGCAAGAACTTGCCAGCAATCTTTTGAAGGCCCACCAGAGCGGGAGTCAAGCAAAGATAGACGCTGCCGCGCGGGCAATGAATAAATATCAGTCGAGGTTGCAATCGTCCCTCTTGAGTCCGAAGGAACTTGTCGAAAGCAGAGCCGCGCTCAAGGCGCAGAAGCAGGAGATATACAGGCAGATACGCGCAGCGACAGACGAACTAAAGGGCAACCTACGCGAAGCCAAGAAGTTAGACCCAACGCGGAAACTTAACGCCGAACAGGAGGCTGCGCGGATATTCTTCGGCAAGAAAATCCCGGCCATTGTCGAGCACATTCAAAAGACCGGCGGCACAACTCCAACACAACGAGCAGTTGACGCCGCCGTTGCCGAAGCGGCGGTTAGGCCGAGTACGCAGCCGCCGACGCAACCTGCGCCAACCACGCCGACCGTTCCGGGTGCACCGGCGCGCGTCGGCCAGCCGCCACTTGTTGCCCCCTCCGTGCCGCCCGTTCCGGCTGAAGCCCCTGCCCCGCCGAAGCGCACACTTGCCGAGACATATCCGCCGCTCACGCCGCCGGAGGCCCAGATACCCCCAGAGGCCGCGCCGCGCCAGCAGGCTCCTGCGGCTCCAGAAGTGCCCCCGCCCCAAAAAAACATGACGCTTGCTGCGCGAGAAATACAACTCGAAGGAGACAGCGACAAGCCGTTATATTATCGTCCTGTTGTTGCTGGCAGAAAGATATACCTCTTTCGCGGCCTTCAGACTGGCGGCGGAACCGAAGAAGCCGCCTCGCCCCTGCGAGCCATTGTAAGGTGGTTCTCCCAATCTCCGCGCACAGCCGAGAATTATGCCAATCAGGAGGTTCGCGTTGATTACGAAAAAGAAGAAGTTGTTGCGCCAGAGACGGGCTATGCACCACGGGTTATTGAGGTTGAGCATACGCCGCGCAAAGTGCTGGACTTGACGACGCAGGCGTGGCCGGAATGGTTGCGCGAACCGATGAAGCAAGACGGCATAGAGCGTTTTTGGCAAAGGGCGCAATCGCCAAGAGAGGGCGTTGAGACCGTGCCGCTTGGCCCGCTTCACAAGGCCCAACATTTCTGGGAAGCCATTAAGAAACGCGGCTATGACACGATTGTTTTCCGCGATTATTCTACTGTGGGGATTGACAACAGCGTCGTGGTGTTGGGCAAGCCCAACGTTGTGGCACGTTACAATGTGAGCACAAACCTGCCAGAGTCTGCTCAAGGGCGTTCCGAGTGGGTTAAGCCCCCCGCCCCCGCGCCGAAGCCGCTCGCCGAGAAGCCTCCCGAAGTCCTCGCCGACTACCCCGAACTGGCGAAGGAAACGAAACCTGCGGGGTTAAGCCCCACAGGTTTGCCCGAACCTACGGGGTTGCCACCAGAGGCAGCCAAGCCCGCGCCGAAGGCCGCCGAGAAGCCAACGGCTACCTCGGCACAAGCAACCCCGACATTCGACAAGGTATCTCGGATTACAAGTGGAGACCTATATGTTCTCCGCATCCGCCGCCGACACCCAACATTGGGAACCTTTAGCGAAGAATATCAGGTTGTCGGTGCGGAGAAGGCGCGCAGCCAGCGGCTTTACCTGCAAGGTCGCTATAAACCGCGTTCAGGCGATGTCTTTCGGCTTGAAACTGGTAAGATGCCAGAATATCAGCCGAAAGTGAGCGGACCAGATTTGCTTGCAGAATTAAAGAAGAAAGAACACCGGTTTCTTGCTGCCACATTCGTCCCGCCAGCGGCCGAGAAGCCCGCCCCCGCGCCGAAGGCAGAAGCCCCCGCGCGGCCCAAGGATTTACTTGGCCAGGACATCGGCAAGGAGAAGCAAGCCGACCTTCTGGCCGGCAAGGCTGGCCGTGGCGTCGAGGCAATCTGGCAAACGATAAACGGCGTTGATTACATTCTGCCGAGCGAGAACTTTGCCACACGCGCCGATGGCACGGGCCTGCTTATTCCAAAGCACGATGTCGAAGCATTGAAGGCCGACGCGCTCGAAGCAAAGCCGCCTGCGGAAGTGAGCGAGGTTGCCGAGGAAGCCCTGCCCGAGCCGACCGGCGACTTCATGGAGGGGCTTGTCGAGCCGCCCGCGGTGAAGCCGAAACTCGGGGGGCTGGCGGGGGTGCGCATTGCCGCAAGAAGCGAAGTGGCGGTGTTGTCCCAACTTTCCGCAATGGGCAAAAACGCAACGCCAACTGAAAAGAGACTCGGCAGGCAAATCCGCGACGCCCGCCGGCTCGCCAACCGTATCAAGAAACAACTCCAGGACGACCCCACTATAAAACAGGCAATCGAAATGCGGGAAAGCACGACTCCGCTGTTGGACTATCTCGGCAAGACGCGAATAACTTACCGCCCGACGGTAAGGGACAAGACGATGTCCTGGAAGGTAAAGGTTGTTCCAAGCACGATGGGCGATGAGATTACGGAGATGATTGCGGGCAAGCCCCTTTCTGTGCGAAAACACTTCAAGCGAATCGGCGTGAGCAAACCGGGCCAGCCGGTCAAGCGCAACGACGTTGACGAGATACTTGACAATGCGCAGAGGGCCGGGATTGTGCCGGATGATATGACGGACAGCGAGTTTCTTGAGCAGATAATCGCCGAGGCACAGGGCGAGTTCGGCGGGGATATTGAAAGCCTTGTCGAGGCAGGGGTTGACCTGGAAAAGCAGATGTATGGTGACCAGGAAGGTGTTGGCGATGAACTCCTTGCCCTTGAGCGGCGATACAATCAGGCCCTTACCGTGATTGATGAAAACACCGCCAAACTTGCCGAGATATGGCAGGCGGAACCCGCCGAGGCCAAACTGCCGGAAAGCACGGTCGAGAAGGCGATGGCTGCGGAAAAGGCCAAAATCGAACAAGAGATGGAAAAGATGAAGGCGGGTTTGTCCAACCAGCAAAGCGTCAACTTTGAGAAGTATCGCGCATTGCTCAAGCAGGAAAGCGACCTTGCGGCAAAGCAAAGCGAGTTGGCACGGTTGCAGAAAAAGGCGCAGGAAAAGGTCGAACGCAAACGCGCGCGGCTTGCGAAAATTGAAGGCCAAAGACCGCCGGAAGGTGTGCGGGCCACCAAACAACAGATGGCAACAGCACACATCACCGCCAGTCGGCTTAATCTGATTTCGGCAAAGGGCAAGCCGACGCAGGGATACCGGCGCCTCGCCAAAGGCATGACGGGGCAGACCTCGATGAAGATGATGACAAAAGAGGATGCCGCCGAGTTTATCGAAGCGTTGGAAAAACTTCAGCGCGACGACAAGATGGGAATATCGCCCCCGCGAAAGCCCGGTGAGCCGCCGACGATTGCAATGGGCAGCGAGATAATACCCGCCGACTTCCTTAACGAATACAGATATGCCCTCGGCGTGCGACATCCCGACATTGCCAAGTGGCTAATGTTGCCGGTGATGCGCAGCATTATGCCCAAGGGCCTGGGCCTGCGTCTCATCGGCATGGAAAAGTATATGGCGGGTCTCAAGACGGGCAAGGAATTGTCGATGATTGAAGCCCCGCAGTTGCGCGGCTTCGTTCGGCGGCTGATAAAGGCGGTGAACAAGGCGGGGCAAACCTCGCTTAAAGAACGGGTCTTGGCGCGGGTTCTCAATCGCCCGACAAAAGCCGTGGCTGCCATGCGCGACCTGCTCGATGCCTACAAAAATCCGCCCGACTTCCTCAGTGATGAGGACAAGCGGCTGTTCGGCGAGTTTCGGGCAATGACGGAAAGCCTTCTGGCCCGCGAAAACGCGGGACGCAAGGCGGCGGGGCTTCCGCCGATTCCGCACGTTGAATCTTACATAACCCACCTTGTTGACGTATCGGCCAAGCAAACGGTGGAGGACCGGCACCCGTTTCCCGAAGAATTGAGTTACATTCTTAGCGAGCAGACGTTGAAAAGCCTGTCGAAAAAGCCCTTCAATCCAACGGCGCTGGAACGCACAATCAAGGAGGAGATAACCGAGGTTTTCAGCCGCGATCTTGCGGCGGCAATGAATATGCTGATACACGCGGCAATGAAGGACATCCACATCACCCCGCAGATTGCGAGGTTCCGGGGATTCAAGAAACTCCTGGAGCCGCTGCTGCCGGAGCAGCATCGCAAAATGGTCGAGGCATTCGTCAAATATGACATTCTTGGCAGGCCACTTGAATTCGACAAGGCCATAAACACGGTGCTTGGCCCGGGGCGTGATTTCATTAACGACATACTGAAGCCGCTCCGTCGGCGCGTGGGGCAACCGGCGGCGGCCCTTACCCAACCGCTGCGAAAGGGTGCGATTCTCGGCGGCCTGGCGTTGCGGCCAAAGCCGGTTGAGCGCAACTGGCTCCAGCGATTTCTTGTGCTCAACATCACCGGTCCCGGCGCGTTTATCAAGGCGTTTGTCAAGCCGCTGCCCCCGGGCGTGAAGGAGCAGTTAAAGACCACGATTTTCTATAAACTCTCGACGCGAATGGCGGAGGACATTGCCGAGGCCAGCGGGGTTGTGGGTAAAATCTCGCGCTTGCCGATGAAGCCTTACCAGTTGTCTCACGCGGGTGCGGGGCGGTTTCTGTCGAACGTGGATTTCTCGCTTGCCGCCGGTTACTGGAGGGCGGTTGCGAGAATGGAGTGGTGCCAAAGCGCAAAGGGGCAGGCTGCCATCAAAGCGGCGGCCGAGAAACTACATGCGAAAAATCCCAAGCTTTCCGTCGAGTGGCTCACGAAGCGCATGACCACGACGGAGGCCGACCTGATAGACGAGGCGGTGAATGTGGCGCGTGCGACACAGTGGGGCTATTACCTTACCGAAATGCCCTATGTTTTTCGCGGGCAATCGCGCAGGGCCCTTCTCGTATTCCAGAGTTGGTGGATGAACTACCTCGGCAATCACGTGCCGGAGGCGATGATACGCGCCTTCGCGGGCAAGACCAGCACGGGGAAACTAATCCCCTGGCACCATCGGTTTGATTTTCTAAAAGGCACGTTGATAATTGTGGCATTGACGGAAAGTCTGCGGCGCGCCTTTGGATGGGATTACGGGCGGTTTTACAATCCATGGGGCGCGTTGAAGTCCAGTTTCGGAATATCGCCTGCCGGGCAGTTTCTGCTTGGCATGTGGTTTTACCTTTTTGGCCGTTCGAACTATGATAAGGGACACGGGGAATGGCTGATGAAGCGCAGTTTCAGCATCCAGTTCCCGTATGGCCTGGCGATAAAGGAATGGCACGCCTATATGAAGGGCGAGACAACGCTGGAGGAACTTCTGTTTTATATGGATGAGGACTACTGGAAAGAGAAAAAAGCAAGAGAAGCGCCCGCGCCCAAACCCGCGCCAAGCCGTCGGCGGCGAGTGCGTAGCCGATAAGGAACGTCAAACCATTTTAAGGAGAATAGGTGATGAGAGTTTTACAGGTAGCGGAATCGGACGTCAATCTGGTTTTTCTTGCCCCGATTGCAATTAACTTTGCCGCAGGTGCAAGGACGGCGATTCATGCGCTGGTCGCGGGCATGTTCTTGCGCCTTCACGGCATTGTAGTCATAGCGAACGCGGCGGGGACGATCGTATTTGAGAGCGACGCGGTTGCCATATCGGGCGTTATCCCGATTGCGGCAAACGGGGGGTTTGTTATCCCGTTTAATCCAGACCCGCGCGGATGCCTTGTAACTGCGGCGGCAGGCGAGGCGTTGAATATCACGACGGTTACCTGCACGCTGGACGGCTACGCGATTGTGTCGCAGGCCACAATTTAAGGGGAATATCGAATGGCACAACTCATAACGGACAAGCAGACTCCGGCGACTCCGGCAAGCCCTGAATACATGTGCGCAATCGTGCCGGTTGGCCAGACCGTCGAGGTCGCGATTATCGTTGGCGGCAAAGAGGTCGGGCGGCTCGGGCCGTGGACGGGCAAGGTGAAGATTGGCAGGAATGCCGTTGCGCAGGTGCGATTGCGCGTAGTCGAGGACTCGGAAACGAGCGACTTCACGGTTGCGGCAGTTGCAATATCCTAAAGGAGTATAAATCATGGCAGATAAATATGCCTTGACGGGCTTGTGGTCTGATGTTGCCGGTCTTGCATGGTCGCTCTCCAATGGCGGAGCCCCCGGTGCGGCTAAACCAGCGGGCGGCGAGAAAGTGTATTTCACATCTAACAGCGGCGACATGGTGTTGGATGAGGACAGCAACGCCCTTGCCTCTCTTAATATGACAGGATACGCCGACACGCTTACGGATGACGGCCATGCGTGGGTAATTGACGTGGACGGCCTGGCGGTTCTCAACGGCACAATCAACCTCGCTACGCCCGGTAGCGGCATCAATGTGGCGGGAGACATTCAAGTTCGTCCTGTTACATCCTTCTTGGCGGGCCTTTTGACAGGAGATTCTGCGGCGGGGGCCCAAACAATAAGAACGTATGACAATCAGATTCCCGCGTTCACCCTGAACAATGGAGCGGCAACCGGTTTTAACGAGATTGGTAATGTAACTGTGGCAGGCAACATCCAGATTCTAACGAGCAAATTCACATCCGGGAAAAAATGGACGCAGACCGGCAGCGGGACTTTGGCAAACGGGGCCGCGGGAGGGGCAGCATTTGCTAATTTGCAAGTGGCAGCGGCGGGATTTACCTGCACGTTTACTGGACATGTCTATACAAAGAAGTTCAGCCACGGCGCAGGAACGGTGGATGGCGGCGGTATTGTCGGCGGTCTTTGGTTGCGAATACGTCCAGTGGCGAATGACTTCTTCGAGACGTTAGCCACGCCGGCGGGTTTTGCGTTACTTAGTGTGATGATTGAACCGCAAACAGGAGTAGGCAATCTTACAAATAACAAACCGGTTAATTTGTTGACAACGGGCCTTCTGATTACAGCGTTCGATAACAACCAGACAGTTACGCAGAGTCGGGCACTCACTTGTGCGAGTTTGTTGGTGCGGGCTGCGGCACCGGGGAAAACGGGGATATTTATTATGGGCGGCGGCGCTCCGCTTACAACGCCACAGGTCTTTTTTGGATACGCGGCGGCGGCGACATTTCTTGGCAAAATATCTCTCGGCGCAGGCATTCATCGTTTGGGGCCGGTGGCAAAGGCATTAGCCACGGCCGACCCCGGGCATGCGCTTGATTTTGATTCCTGCTACATCGAGGCGACTGGCCTGATAGACCTGACCGACATCACGCCGACCAACGTGGCTGCGCATATCGAATGCGGAGCGGCCGGCAGCGTTGACAACATGCCTGCGGCGGGCCTTACGGAAAAGGTTCATGCTTACGGAGTGAGTCCTGATGGCGGGAGCAACAGCGCGGCGAACATTGACTTCAACGCACACGCGCCGCCGGGGTCGCTTGTGCTCGCTGGCGCGGGAATATAACAACAGAGGGAGATTTTGCCAATGAACATCGAAAACGTGGTCTCCGCATTTATCGTGCTTTGTTTCGGGAGCTTCCTTGCCGGACTCGGCTATTGCGTCAAGAAAATACTCTCGCATGATGCCTCGCTTGAGGCCGTGCACGCCGACATTGAGAACATGAAAATCCAGGCGACGCAGCGGGAGCGCATGGCGGAGGAGAACAACCGCACGCTGCGGCTGGTTCACAGAATGGTCGTAAAAATCGCGGCAAAAAATGGCATAGAAATCGAGGAAGGAGGAAACTGATTATGAGAAAAGTAGCGATGTTGTTTCTGGTGGGGATTGTGTTTGTGGGCGGCTGCCAAAGTGCGTTTAAGGAAAATCGCATAGCGGCAAACCTGCGGCTGGCTACCGAAGTGCGCCTTTGCGCGACGGAGGCACGCGCGCCTACCGCCGAGGTTGTTGCGCTTGCCGACACCGTAACGCTTCAGGAAAGCATTGCGGCAAAACAGGACGCTCTGCTTGAAGACGCGCTGGTCAAGGCCAACGCGCCGATTGCGGACATCCTTGCGGACGCGCAGGCGGAGATGGAAAAAAATCAAACTTTCAACGACATTGTGGCCAAGTTGCCGCCGGGCATCATCCCGATGGCGTTCGACGTGCTCAAAGTGGTAATCGGGATTGCGTTGATGGGACTCTAATGACAGACCGCAGGGCATTTTGGGTTTGCGCATCACTGACTGCGCTTCTTGCGGCGCAGGTGGCGGCAAGCCTTGTAATTCTTTTGCTTGCCGGTTGCGCGACCGACCCGGCCCTTGTCGAGCGAATAGGGAAAATCGAGGCGGCGCTGGCCGACGTCAAACTCTCGGCCGAGACCGTCGAGGGCGACATGGCTGCGGTGAAGGTCGGCGGCTCCGGCTTCTATCTTGCCGTTGGGCTTGCCCTCGTTCTCGCCGCCGGTCTGGGCCTCGTATATCTTCGCCTGAAGTTCTACCGTGGCACGACGCTTGCCACGACCTCGGCGATAAAGCAATGGGGCACGACCGGAATAGCCAAATCGGTGCGGAACAACGCGCTTGCTCTCGGCGTTCAGAAGGGCCTGTCGAAGTTCCTGACCAAGCGGGACTTGAGGGTGTAAGCCGATTTTTCGCTTGACTTCTGCTCCAGCGGTGTCTATAATTAGGATGGAAAGCGCAACTCGGTCGGCATCAAGGCATGAACCGATACCGCGAAACTCATGCAGTGTGAGGTGCAGGTGGAAAAGGACATGACAAGGACGACGCCGACCGGCTTGCATAAGGTGACCGGCGCGTGTCTGGGCGAAACGCACTAAAAGCCCCGCCAGCAATAGACCACGAACTACTAACAAGCGCTCACTGAGAACACACGGCGGACAGCGCACTTATTAAAAGACATATATGTGCGTATAAACTTGTTTTGCCTTCATTCGGCACCATCACACGGTGTTTTTTGCGGTGTGACTTAGGGTCGGTTCCGAGATGCCCGGGACCGGCCCGCTTTTTGACTCCCGCCGTTAGAACATCTGCCGAACAAGCGCCTAATGGACACTTGGTTTTTGGGACGCATCCGCGACCGTTTCCAACTCTCGGCCATTCGGCCATATACATCATACAGACGATTTTCATCCCGCCATACCACATATTGATAATTCTGCGATTTCGGGATTTTTGAGTGGACTTTTGCCGCCGAATCGCTGATAATTCATATGGAGGGTCGGAACATGGTTCAAGCAGGAAATCCAGAATACAAAAACTGGCCGGGCGTTGCGGCGATTCACGTCAATGCGTGTTTCGGTCCTCCGACATACCGCGCGCCCGGCTTGAAATTGCTGAAATCTCTTGTCGTTGCAAGTATCGTGTTTGGCGTATGGGGATGCGGGTTCGCCGGTTATGTGTCTCTCCGCGAATCCGCGATAGAAGGGCCTGGGATAATCCGTGTGGATAACGCCGGACCCAGGCCCACAGCGATTCAATCGGGCCTCGGCGCCTTTGACCGTGCGAAGGAGCCTCACGCGAGCCGAGGGAACTGTGGCCGAGGCCCGTTGATTCAGAAGGGGGAAGTAAAATGGCAGGCACGAAAATCAAATGCGCGTCCGCCGATTGCAGCCTCAACGCCGGGGGCTTCTGCGTGTATGACACCGCCATCATCGGCCGCGGCGGACGTTGTGCGCGCCATCTGCGGACAACGGAGATTAGCATATATCTCCCTCACAGAGATTACCATCGCTGTCATTCAGGTGGAAAGCGGCGGGAACCCGGGCGCGAAATCCAAAAAAGGCGCGCGAGGTCTCATGCAAATAATGCCTCGAACCTGGGCTGATTTGACGGATGAGCCGTTTTCCCGTGCCGATGAGCCGGAGTTGAACATCGAGATTGGGACAATGTATCTGGTCTGGATCGAAAAGACTCTCGCCGGATGGATGGGCAGGCCGCCGAGTATCGAGCAAATCCTTGCCGCTTACAACGGCGGAATAGGGCGATTGCGAAACGGCGGATACGCAATCGAGCGTATGCCGCGCGAGTCGAGAGAGTATGTGCTCGATGTGATGGGGGCGAGGAACTTTGGGGAGGACAAAAAATGTCAGTAAAGTATGAGAGTTACGTTCAAGGAATCCGCGAAACGGCCCAGGAAATTGGGGACACTGTTCCGCTCGCCTGTAAATTGGTGCCCCAGGTGGCCGAGCAGTTTCTTGACACCCAAGAATATATGCGCGGCCAAGTGTGCGCAATTATTGAACATTTGCGAAATGTTAAAATAGCGAAGGCCGAGGATTGCGCCTAACGCACGCGGGGCGCGGCCCTGGTGCGATTGGGCAAGGAAAAAGGGGAATGATGATGGAGCGTTCATGCAACGATTGTGAGCATTGGGACGGGACCGAGACGGCGGGGGCAGGTAATTGCCACAGGTATCCGCCCACACCATTTGATGAGGGATTCTTTAATCCGATATTTCAGCGGCACCAAATTTCTTGGGAATTTCCAAACACGCGCCCAAACGACTGGTGCTCTGACTGGAAAAAAATGAGAAATAACCAGAAATGTAATGTGGCCGAATGTGCGTTGGCGTCGGCAGGTTATTGCCTCGTCCACGGCGAACCGAATGAGGTTGTGCCGGATGACAAGGGCAAGTGTCCGGCGTACGAGCCGATGCCCGACCTATCGGGCTTGCCTAACGCGGAAACGGAAGGGCGCGAGTGATGGCAAAGAATGTCAGGGAAATTGTGGTGGGGTGGCTGATGGAACATAAGTATGACGGGTTGTTCGCGGGCAACGAGGACTGTGCTTGCGAGATTTCTGACCTGATGCCCTGTGATGGGGATATGTATTGGGTTTGTGGTTGTGAGCCAGGGTACAAGTTGCCCTGTGATGGCGAGTGCGACCAGGCTGGCTATGAGCATTTTCACATCGGGGCAAAAGACGCAAGGGCGGAAAGGAGCGAGAGTGATGGGCTATAACATGGATGGAAATACGTTCAGGTTGCCGTTGGTTGTCAAGGACCGGCAGGAGGTTCTTGATTTGATAAGCGACCTGAGAAACGCGCTCAAGCGGTCTGAGCGTAGCGGCGGGGCCTATGGCGTGTATCGCAAGAATGAGGAAGGGATGGTCGTCTTTGCGGTCGAGATTCACGTGCCGCCGCGGCAATCAAGGAAAGGAGCAACGGAGAAATGGCTGAGGCATATTCAATCCGATTTGTAACCCCGGCCCGGCTGGTCGGACGGGCTGACCAGGGCGTTGAGGTTGAGGGGACGCTTAAACTATCCGAGCATGTCCAGGTCTTTTTCTCTCATTGCTGGACAGCGGAAAAAACCCGCGATGTAGCAAGGGCGGTGTTTAAGGCCGTTATTCTCGATGCGCTGAAGGAAGCGGATGTGGCGCTGTGGAGCGATTTTGTAAGCATTGACAACTTTGACGAGGATGGCGTGGACTTCAGCGTGCGGCTGGAGCCGGAGGAATTAGTCGGTGCAGAATAAACAGGAGGCGGAAATGAACAGGGAAATCGGTATCAACGCGGCGGAGCGTTATCTGCAAGAAGTCGAGCAGGAGCGCAAGGCGCACAGCGAGTGGTGGTGGTGCAGATTTTTGCCGGTTGCGTATTTTGTGGCGACCGCCGTTGCGATTGCCATCTTGTGTATGCTGTGGAAGTTGGATTGAAAATAGGCTTTAACGAAAGGAGCGAGTTATGAACAATGAACGAGAAAATGGCGGGACTGCGGAAATCGTCCCCGTAGAGCGTCCCGAAATGGAAATGAGCGGGTTGGTTGTGCACGACGACCCCCATGCAGAAATCGTGCGTATGGAGGCGGCGGCGGACCTCGCCCCGAGATACGCGGCGGCCATACGCACATTGCTGTTGGCGCATACCTTTGCCGACGACTGGAGCGTGTGGGACGACAAGATTTGTCTCTCCAGCGCGGGGGCCGAGCGGGTCGGCCGGCAATTCGGCTACCAGGTGTTCAATGTGGCGAGCCGCAAAGAGTCCTTCACAGACGACCTCGGCAAAGGCTATCGCTACATCTACGAGGGGCAGGCCGCTCTCGGCGGACGTATCGTATGGGCGCGGGGTTCGTTTTCGACGCGGGACAAACTCCTCGGTTACAAGGGCGGGGCATACCGGCCTCTTGAGGACATCAACGAGCAGCACATCGCGTCGGCGGCGTTGCACATCTTTCGCGGCAATGCGCTGAAGGCGCTTCTTGGTTTGCGCGGCCTGCCGCTGGCGGATTGGAAAGAAATGAAGCAACGTGCAGGCATCAAGGGCGAGCCGAAAGCCGTGCCTGTTGGCAAGGGCGCGCAGGGCGGCACGGCGAAAGCCGACACGGAGAAGCAGCAGAAACTTGCCGCCATCTGCTATCTGTTCGTGGATGCCGGTCTGACCATCAACTACGATGAGGCCACAAAGGACTGCGAGACGATTCCCGCATTTGACGATGACTCGCCGCGAGAAAAGCAGGCGGCGGCGGTATGTGTTGCCCTTTCAAGTTTTGTGAACGACAAGGGCAATCTTATCAAGGGCAAGGCGTGGGCGGACCTTCGCGGCAAGTGGCTGAACTCGACTCTTGGCCGCGCGCGCCTGCTGGCCGACAAGGACCTGCCCGCGGAGCCGGCGGAGCAGGAGGAACATTTGTTGGGCGAGTAGTTATCCCAAATCCCCTTGCGGGTCAGGCGGGGGGATGGCATCCTGCGCCGCGGGTGCGTGACCTGCGGCGCGGGTGCCGAATAGCAGAGAAAGGAGCGTGTAAGATGTTGTTTCCCGATATTCAAGAGGCCCTCGACGTCTACCTCGAAAAGCAGAAAGACGTGTATCCCTGCCGCGTGAATCGGATTAGTCAGATAGGCCACGAATGCGAGCGGTTCCTCTACTACTCTCGCCACAACTGGAAGGACCAGGTGCCGCCGAATAACCGATTGCAGGGGGCATTCAGTACAGGTAACATTCTGGAGCCGGTAATCGAGCGGATTATCTCGGAGGTTGGGGCCTCCGCCGTTCCCGCGTTTCGCATCGTCGGTGCGCAGACTCCGACCGATGACAGGCTGTTAAACAACTTTCAGATTTCAGGCAGCATCGACGGCTTTCTACAGGTCAAGGGCCACCAAGACTGGTTCACCGCCGGCGTTGTTGACATCAAGACAAGCAGTCCAAACGTCTTTGCAACGCTTGACGGCGTGGAAAGCCTGTCGCGCTACGCCTGGACGAAGCGATACATCGCGCAGTTAACGCTCTACGCACTGGCGCACAATCAGGAACACTGCGTCTTGCTCTTTGTAAACAAGAGCAATCTGTATGACATGAAACTCATCGGCTGGCAGTTGGACATGGGCTTTGCCGAAAGTCTGTTGCAGAAGGCGAAGCGGGTCAACGAGGCCCTGGAGAAAGACGAGCCGCCGGAGAAAGTCAACGACCCGAACATCTGCAAGGGCTGTCAATTCGAGCACATCTGCATCCCCGAGTTCACCGTTGGCGACGGCGTGGCTATCTCGACCGACGAGGATCTTGAGGCGTTGTTGATTCGGCGGGAAGAACTCAGCGAGACGAGCAAGGAAGCCCGGGCCGTTGACCGACAAATCGACAAAAAACTTGAGGCATACGGACACAAGCAACTGGTCGCGGGGGATTTTATTATTTTGTGGAAATCGGGGGTGCGGCACATCAAAGCAGCGGACGCGCACAAAGTGGAGACTTGGTCAAAGAAAATTATCAAGACCCTGCCCGACCCAGTGAACTTGATTGCCTTGTGCCGCTCGTGTAATGCCCGGGTAAACACAAACAGAGCACATTGGACACGATATTTTTCAGCTAAGGAGTGAGCGGGGATGCCATTCAAAAGATATACGTTAG
>Ga0210003_1000556_pt1 | contig 33554 bp, 25 predicted proteins | sample LantaG_FD_182804 | JGI IMG/M metagenome (GOLD analysis project Ga0210003, IMG submission 182804) | Deep subsurface microbial communities from Baltic Sea to uncover new lineages of life (NeLLi) - Landsort_02402 metaG (SPAdes) (version 2) | ecosystem: Environmental > Aquatic > Marine > Oceanic >...
CCACACAACCGAACAGCCCGAACCTGCCACGCCCGCCGCGCATCGCAACCACCACGATCACCGCCAACCTCCCGACCAATTCCGCCGAACACATCCGGATTCCCGACCCGCAGCACCTCACGAGACCACCCGCCAAGGCACGAAACTAACCGGCCGCTACCCCCGCAGGGATCGGTGAAACCACTGCACTGTTGGCTCTGCGCGAGGGTGACGTCGGCGGCGCCCGATGAGGGCGCAGGTCAGTTCAGGACCCCACCCGAGAGGCCGTCCGCTTGCCTACCGCCGCATGCGCACCGGTCTCGGTGAACACCACCTGGAGCGTGTCCTTGTCGGTGAACCACCCCTGCAGGAACTGCTCGTCGGTGATTTTCACCATCCGGATCGATCCGTCCGGACTGATCACCCCGATCAGGTCCTGCTGCCGGGTCGTCGCGAGAGGGGCCCCCTGCTCGAGTTCGGACGGCTTTTCCAGATTCAGCGTTTCGCGGACGGTGAAGACCCCGTCGATCGGCGCCGTGATCTCATATCGGCCGAAGGAGCGCATCGCACCCGAGTCGACGGTGAGGATCGACGCCTCGCCCTCCCACGTGCCGGCGATATCGATCGCACCGGCATCGACATACGTCAGTGGAGACGAACCGGCGGCATCGGACTTGGGAGCCGACTCCCCTGCGCACCCCGCGATCGCGATCGCAGAACACAAGGCCGCTGCCGCACCGGCCATTGGGCGTAACCGAATCATCTCCGCACCAAATCCCATCCCACGTCGTCCCATCCCGCGTCGACACCACAAACCACTTACGGTAGAGGAGCCCTACCACCGCAGGGATCGGTGAAATTACTGCAATGCCGTCACTGCATCGCGCAGTCCCCGGCCCGGCAACTGCAGTCGATGAACTGCGCGAACGATTCGACCCGCCCCGGGTCGATACGGCGCTTAGCCTCGGTCCACCGATCAATTGTTTGTTCGTCAGGTAGTCGGAATGAGAAAAGTGCCCTCTGAGCGCGGATGTTTGGTGGTGTCTACGCAATAATCGACCCGGTTCAAGACAGGCACTTCCAGTGCGAGTTGTCCCACACGTTCACCCCTGAGGTACCGCCGGCCCCGGTCACGGTGTCGACCACCGACACCGTGTCGCCGCCGGAGTTGGTGATGCAAGTGCGGGTGCCATCCGGGGAGACCGCCACCCCCACGGGGTGGTGAAACCGTCGATGGTGGCGGTGATGATGTTGGCGGCACCGGAACCCGCAACCCCGGCCGCGCCGGCCCCGCCCGCGCCACCGTCACCGCCGGAGGTGACTGCAGGAGTCGTGGCATCCCCGGCCGCGCCCGCACCACCATCACTGCCACTGCCACCGGCACCGGCACCGGCACCACCGTGCCGCCCACGAGCCGCGCCAGCACGGCGCGGCGGCAATTGGTCCCGCATAGGGCATTTGCCCTCTCCCGAGGCAGGGGGCGATCTCCACGTCGGAGCGGATTACGGGTTCACGGTGCCGGTTCCGTCGGTACCGTCCGTGCCCCCGGGGCTACCAGCGACACCGCCGTCACCGCCATTCGCGGTGCCGATGCCACCGTTGGTCACGGCATCACCGCCGTCGCCACCGTTGCCGCCGTTGGACATAGTGCCAGGATCACCGTCGCCGCCAGTACCGCCGTCACCGCCGGCGGCAACGGCGTTACCCGTGCCCGTCACGGTGGCAATGCCGCCGTCACCGCCAATCCCGCCAAACCCGTTCGCCGCGAGGCTGCTGCCACCGTCACCGCCGTTACCGGCGGTAGCAATGCCGATGTCACCGGCCGCTGGCGTCGCTGTCGCCTCACCACCGACACCGCCGGCGCCGCCGGTCACACCCGTCCCAGTAGCTGAGCCGCCGTTACCGCCCTGCCCGCCGAAGGCACTGTCCGTGTCGGTGGTGGCCGCCCCGCCCGTGCCGCCGACACCCGGGGTGCCGCTGAGCGTGCCGCCGCCGCCGCCACCAGCGCCGCCGGTGCCCGTGCCGCCAGCGCCTGAGCCGACGCCGCCCGTGCCGCCGGTGCCGCTGGTGCCGCTGATCGAGTAGCCTCCCTCGCCGCCAGCGCCGCCGGTCACACCATTTCCGACCGCAGCGCCACCGGCCCCGCCGGTACCGCCGGCACCGCCGTAACTACCGCCGTAGATCCCGGTGGCGTAGCTGCCGGCACCGCCGGCACCGCCGCGCCCGGCGGTCACACCATTTCCGACCGCAGCGCCACCGGTCCCGCCGGTGCCGCCGTCGCCGTTGTACCCGAAGTACCCAGCAGTCCTGCCGCCAGTCCCGCCAGTCCCGCCAGCCCCGCCAGTCCCTCCGGTGGTGCTACCGCCATTCCCGCCGGCCCCGCCACCGCCGCCGTCGCTGTAGGAGGAGGAGCCGCCGCCGTTGCCGCCGGTGCCGCCGCCACCGCCGGTGCCGCCGTCACCGGTACCGCCCACCGCGGCACCGCCGGCACCGCCGGCACCGCCGGTGCCAGCGCGGCTCGATCGGTCGGCCGTACCGTCGCCGTTGCCGCCGGCCCCGCCAAAGCCGCCGGACCCGCCGGAACCGTTGGTGCTGGCGCCGCCATTCCCGCCGGTCCCGCCGGACCCGCCATACTCGACGGAATTCCCGTCGCCGTTGCCGCCGGCCCCGCCGACACCGCCAGACCCGCCGGAACCGTTGGTGCTGGCGCCGCCAGTCCCGCCGGACCCGCCGCCACCGCCGAGGCTGCCAAACGCCACACCGCCGTTGCTTCCGTTGCCGCCGGCCCCACCGTCGCCGCCGTCACCGTTGGTGCTGGTGCCGCCAGTCCCGCCGGCACCGCCGGACCCGCCGGTGCGGATGCCATTTGTGGCGTAGGCGTTGCCGCCTCCATCACCACCAGCCCCACCGGCGCCGCCGTTACTGGTGGTGCTGGCACCACCTATTCCGCCGGCACCGCCGGCACCGCCGTAACTACCGCCGCCGTAGCCGCTGCCGCTGAATTCGCCGCCGGCACCGCCAGCACCGCCGACACCGCCGACACCGGCAATCCCTTGGTCGTCGGCCCCGCCGGCCCCGCCCGCACCGCCAGCACCGCCAAAACTACCGCCGTAGAACCCTGCGGCGTAGCCGCCGGCACCGCCGACACCGCCGACGCCGCCAGCACCGGAAGGCCCTTGGTCGCTGACCCCGCCGGCCCCACCGTCCCCGCCAGCACCGCCAGTGCTCTTAGCGGTGCTGGTATACGAATACGTGTAGCCGGACGCGGCGGCGGCGGCACCACCGACACCGCCGGCCCCGCCGGCGCCGGCAGCCCCTTGGTCGCTGACCCCGCCGGCCCCGCCGGCGCCGCCGGCACCGCCGGTGCTGCTGATGGTGCTGTTGCCGGACACCGCACCACCTATTCCGCCGTCACCGCCGTCACCGCCGGTGCCGCCATTACCGGTGGTGCTGGCACCACCTATTCCGCCGTCACCGCCGTCACCGCCGGTGCTGTTGTTGCCTGTCGCCCCGCCGGCCGCGCCGACACCGCCGGCCCCGCCCTTACCGCCGTCACCGACCGCGCCACCGGCACCACCGGCACCGCCGTTACCGCCGGCCCCGGTCGCGGTGTCGAGCACCGACACCAACCCGTTGGTCGTCCAGGTGATGTAGATGTGGGTGCCGTCGGGGCTGACCGCCACCCCCCCCTGCCGAGTACTTAAGGAGCTGATCTGATTGATGACGGTGTTGTAGGTCGCGCTGGCTGGGTCGGCGTCAATCACCAACACGGGGTTTCTGCTGAAGTTGGTGACGTAGACGCGGGTGCCGTCCGCGCTGACCGCCACCGCCAGTTGGAAATTGATGCCGGTGGCAATCGTTGCCGTCACTTTGTTGTAATCGCCGCTGGCCGGGTCTGTGTCGATCACCGACACCGTGCCGCCGAGGGCGTTCGCGACGTAGGCATAGCGGCCGTCCGGGGTAACCGCAATTCCCTCCGGGCGATTGAAGCCGGTGATGGTGGAGACGATGGTGTTGTACGTGGCGCTGTTCGGGTCGGTGTCGATCACCGACATCGAGGAGATGCCGCTGGCGTTATTGGTGACATAGGCGCGGGTGCCATCCGGGGTGACAGCCAAAGAGGCCGGTAATTTGAAGCCGAGGATGGTCTCGGTCACTTGGTTGCTGGCAGTGTCGATCACCGACACTGAGTTGCCGCCTTGCCGGTTGGTGATGTAGGCGCGGGTGCCGTCGGGGGAGACCGCCACTCCTTCCGGGTTGGGGCCGACGGTGATGGTGGAGACGACGGTGTTGTAGGTGGCGCTGTTCGGGTCGGTGTCAATCACCGACACCGTGTCGTTCCCCCCGTTTGCGATGTAGGCGCGGGTGCCGTCCGGGGAGACCGCCACCCCTTCCGGACGGGTGAAGCCGCCGATGGTGGCGGTAACGGTGTTGTAGCCCGGGCTGGTCGGGTCGGTGTCGATCACCGACACCGTGGTGCCGCCGGCGTTGGTGATGTAGGCGCGGATGCCATTCGGGGAGACCGCCACCCCGGACGGGTTGGTGAAGCCGTCGATGGTGGCGGTGATGGTGTTGGTGGCGCCGGATCCCGCGACACCGGCCGCCCCGGCCCCGCCCGCCCCGCCGTTACCGCCGGCGCTGACCGGGGTGCCGTCCGCGCCGGTGCTGCCGGGGGTACCGGTACCTGCCGCGCCACCGGTGCCCGCGCTGCCCCCGGCACCGCCGTCCCCCGCTGTGCCGGGATCCCCGCCGGCACCGCCAGCCCCGCCGGTGGGGGTGCTGGCATCCCCAGCCGCGCCCACACCGCCGTCCCCGGGGGTCCCGGCGTCACCGCCGCCGCCGCCGTTCCCGCCGCCGCCGTTGGCCCCGAGACTGCCGTTGGTGGCGGTGCCACCGTTACCGCCGTCCCCGCCGGCCCCGCCGACCGCCCCGGGCCCGCCGTCACCGCCCGCCCCGCCAGCCACCCCGGCAGTGAGCGAGGTGGCGCCGGTGACACCGGACCCGCCATTACCGCCGGTCGCGCCTGATCCGCCCTTGCCGCCGGCCCCGCCGGCACCGGAGGTGGTTCCGCCTGCCCCGCCAGCGCCGCCGTTTCCGCCGTTGCCGCCAGCGATTCCGCCGAGGCCAGCCGCCCCGGCCGTGGCACCGTCCAGGCCATTAGCGCCGGGGGCACCGTTTCCACCGGCACCGCCCGCGCCGCCGTTACCGACCGCCCCGCCAGCCCCGCCAGCGCCGCCGTTACCGCCGCGCCCGCTAGCGGTATCGATCACCGACACCGAGTCGCCGCGGCGGTTGGTGACGTAGGCGAAGGTGCCAGCCGGGTTCACCGCCACCCCGAACGGGCCATCGCCAACACCGATGGTGGTGGTCACCGCGTTGGTGGCGAGGTCGATCACCGACACCGAGCCGCCGCCTTGGTTGGTGACGTAGGCGAAGGTGCCAGCCGGGTTCACCGCCACCCCGAACGGGCCATCGCCAACACCGATGGTGGTGGTCACCGCGTTGGTGGCGAGGTCGATCACCGACACCGAGCCGCCGCCTTGGTTGGTGACGTAGGCGAAGGTGCCGGCCGGGTTCACCGCCACATCGCGCGGGAAGGAGCCAACAGCGATGGTGGTGGTCACCGCGTTGGTGGCGAGGTCGATCACCGACACCGAGTCGCCGCGGAGGTTGGTGACGTAGGCGAAGGTGCCAGCCGGGTTCACCGCCACCCCGAACGGGCCGGAGCCGACACCGATGATGGTGGTCACCGTGTTGGTGGCGAGGTCGATCACCGACACCGAGTCGCCGAAGCTGTTGGTGACGTAGGCGAAGGTGCCAGCCGGGTTCACCGCCACCCCGAACGGGGCGGCGCCGACACCGATGGTGGTGGTCACCGCGTTGGTGGCGAGGTCGATCACCGACACCGAGCCGCCGCCTTGGTTGGTGACGTAGGCGAGGGTGCCGGCCGGGTTCACCGCCACCCCGTATGGGGTCGTGAGGCCGCCGATGGTGGCGCTGACGGTGTTGGGGGCGCCGGACCCCGCGACACCGGCCGCACCCGCCCCGCCCGCTCCGCCGTTACCGCCGGAGCTGACTGCTGCACCTGATTCGCCGCTGTTGCCCGTGGTGGAGCCAGTGCCACCGGCACCACCGCCACCGGCAGTGCCCGGATCTCCGCCGGCACCGCCGTCCCCGCCATCGGGAGTCGCGGCATCCCCGGCGGCCCCGGCACCACCATCGCCACCCGCCGCGGCCGCCCGACCGTTGCCGCCGTCACCGCCGGCCCCGGCCGTGCCGGTATTGCCGCTCGCCCCGCCGGCGGCACCGGCCACACCGCCGGTGCCGCCCTTACCGCCCTGACCGCCATTGCCGCCGGCCTGACCGATCAGCCCCGCATCGCCGGCATTAATGCCCGCCGCACCGGTCGCACCCGCGACACCCGCACCGCCAGCACCGCCCGCACCGGCTACACCGCCGTCACCGCCGTCACCATCTACCCCGGCACTGCCCACATTGCCGGTCAGGCCGCCGACCGCACCGGCCACACCGCCGGTGCCGCCCTTACCGCCCTGACCGCCATTGCCGCCGGCCTGACCGATCAGCCCCGCATCGCCGGCATTGGTGCCCGCCGCACCGGTAGCACCCGCGACACCAGCACCGCCAGCACCGCCCGCACCGGCCACACCACCGGTGCCGCCGTCACCATCTACCCCGGCACTGCCCACATTGCCGGTCAGGCCGCCGGCCGCACCGGCCACACCGCCGGTGCCGCCCGCACCGCCCTGACCGCCATTGCCACCGGCCTGGCCGGTATCCCCGGCCGCACCCGCACCACTACCGTCCGCACCGGTCGCACCCGCGACACCCGCACCGCCAGCACCGCCCTTACCCGCCGTGCCACCGTTACCGCCGTCACCATCGATGCCCGCCGAGCCTGCCGTGCCGCTCCCCCCGCCGGCCGCACCGGCCACACCGCCGGTGCCGCCCTTACCGCCCTGACCGCCATTGCCGCCGGCCTGGCCGGTATCCCCGGCCGCACCCGCACTACTACCGTCCGCACCGGTCGCACCCGCAGCACCGGCGCCGCCAGCACCGCCCGCACCGGCTACACCGCCGTCACCGCCGTCACCATCGGTGCCCGCCGACCCGGCGTTGCCGCTCGCCCCGCCGGCCGCACCGGCCACACCGCCGACACCGCCGGCACCGCCCTGACCGCCATTACCGCCGACAAGACCCGTCCCGCCCGCATCGCCGGCATTGGTGCCCGCCGCACCGGGCGCACCCGCGACACCGGCGCCGCCGGTACCGCCCTTGCCCGCCTTACCGCCGTCGCCGCCGTCACCATCGGTGCCGGCGGTGGATCCGGTGCCGCCGGCCCCGCCCGCACCGCCGGTGCCGCCCGCACCCCCGGTGCCGCCGTCGGTGCCGGGGTCTGCGGGCCGCAGGGCGTCGCCGCCATCGAGGCCGGTGCCGCCGGATCCACCGGTACCGCCGTGACCGCCCGCACCGCCGACACCGGTGGCCCCGGTCGTGACACCCGCCCCGCCGATACCGCCGTTGCCCCCGACACCCCCGCGACCACCGCGACCGCCGGCGGTGCCATCCGGGAGCACCCCGGTGCCGTCGAAACCGTCCAAGCCGGCACCGCCGTTACCGGCGCCGCCGCCGGTGCCGCCGGCCGCGCCGGCACCGCCGGTGCCGGTCGTGCCGGGGCGATCGATGAGCAACAACAACCGGCCGCTGCCCGCGATGCCCGCCGTGCCGCCGAGACCACCCGCACCACCGTTACCGCCGGCCCCGCCGTCGGTGCCGTCCGGGTTCGACACGGTGGCGTCGGCGCCGTGAGCGCCGAGACCACCGTTACCACCGGCGCCGCCGTCATCGGCGTCGCCGCCGTCCCCGCCGCGGCCCAGGATCGCGCTGCCGTTACCGCCGTTACCGCCGTTACCGCCGTTACCGCCGCGGGTGCCGTCGGTGCCGGACTGACCCGGCAGGACACCGTCGATCCCGTCGGTGCCGCCAACCCCGGCACCGCCGCCGCCGCCGTCGCCGCCGTCACCGAGCACCGACAACGCTCCGGTGCTGCCCCCGTCACCGCCGTTACCGCCGACCGCGTTGACCCGGGAGGCCGCCCCGCCCCGCCCGCCGGCACCGCCGTCACCGAGCAGCAGACCACCGGCGCCGCCGGTACCGCCGTCACCGCCACCGGTACCGCCGCCGGACCCACCACTGCCGCCGGCCCCACCGGCAGCCCACAACGCCAACATCCCCGCGCCGCCACCGTCACCGCCGTCCCCGCCGCCGCCGGCGCCGTCCCCACCGCCACCGCCGGTACCGCCGCTGCCCCACAGCGACAACGCCCCGGTAGCGCCGCCGGACCCGCCGTCCCCACCGAGAACACCCACCCCGCCGGCCCCACCGCCGCCACCGGGACCGCCGAGCAGCCCGCCGCCGCCACCGGCCCCGCCGACACCACCGCTACCGGTGGACGAGGAACCGCCCGCCCCGCCGACACCACCGCGCCCGGCGAGCAACCCGCCGCCGCCACCGGCACCGCCGACACCACCGCTACCGGTGGACGAGGAGCCACCAGCCCCGCCAACCCCGCCATCGCCGATAAACAGTCCCCCGGCCCCGCCGCTGCCCCCGGTCGCCACCGTCACCCCGGCACCACCAGCACCACCAGCGCCGAACCAGCCCGCCGACCCGCCGTTGCCGCCGTTATAGCCGTTCCCGCCGTTGCCGAGCAGCCCCCCGCCCCCGCCGTTGCAAGACCCGCTGGTGCACGTTGAGGACGTCCAGCTATAGCCGTTGCCGATCAGGATCCCGCCGTTGGGATTCTCCGCGGTGCCGTCACCGATGAAGATGCGGATGAAGTCTGCGATCGGGTTGCCCACCGCGGATGCGGACGCCGCCGGGGAGACCCCCGCCGCGCCGGCCGCCGCACCGATCAGCGGATCGGCGGGCTCACCGCTGCTGGTCGCCGCTGCGGGCGTGACCGAGGCGGCAGTCGTACTCAATTCCCGACGGCTGAACGCCAGCGCGGTCCACATCAGCGGCGCCGCCGCCGGCGTGCCACCGTTGGTCCCGCTGTGCAGCCACGACAACAGGCCGCCGCCCAGACCCGACACCGACGAAGTGGTCGACGCGGGCTGGGCAGCGGTCATCACCGGCGCCTGCGCGGCAGAAGGAGCGACGACCGCCTCCACCACCGGCGGCGCGGTGGCCGACGCCGGCGCCGACGGGGTGCCCGGCACCCGATCAGAACCGGTGAGGCCGCCCACCGGGTCACCACCGGTCGCCGGCACCGCCGGGGCGCCCGCGGCGGGGTTGCGCTGGCGTGAAGTGTTCCCGGAGTCCGTCGGCCCGCCGGAATCAGCGGGACCCACGCTCGCGGGCGGCTCGAGCGCGCCACCCGGTTCGCGCCCACCGGACCCGTCGCGCCCATCAGCAGAATCCGCGCCGACAGAACCCGCCGCGGGCACGCCGGCACCGCGGACCCGGCCGCGCACCGGCCCGGACGGACCCCCCAACCCAGACGAGGCCGTTGCTGAGGGTCTCCCGGTCGAAGATCGCGGGGTCGAGGATCGCGGGGTCGAGGACGCCGACGACGAACCCGAAGCATCCGAACCCGCCGAACCCGTCGACCCGCCCGAACCGGTCGTATCCGCAAACGCCACCGGCACCGACGCCACCGCCGAGCCCACCCCCAACGCCACCGCCAACGCGCCCACCCGGCCCACACACCGGGCATAACCAGGCGTCGCCTCAGAGTGAGTCGCAACCCGACGGCCGAACTCGATCGCGCCCACTATCCGGCGCCTCACCTCACGACCCGACACAGCAGACACCGCACCCAACTGTTAACACGTTCTTTAAACCCGCAAAGGCCAGGGCCCGAACGGCGACAGAGGTTGTCTGACAGCAATGGAATTGGTCGAAAAACGCCGGAACGTTCCTGAAAAATAGTGACGCTACCCGCAGCGCGGCGCCGCAGGGATCGGTGAAACTACTGCAATGCCGTCACTGCATCACACAGTCCCCGGCCCGGCCACTGCAGTCGATGAACTGCGCGAACGATTCGACCCGACCCGGCCGATCCGGCGCTTAGGGTCGGGTGTGGGAATGCCGACGAGGAGCAGAGACGATGCCGATTCAGATCGACCGGGCCATGGCCCGGGATCTCGCTCCGCAGTTGGACGACGCCCTGCAGATCGTGTGCAATGAGTTCGAGGGACTCGATACGTATCGGGGTTACCACAACGCGTTCGCCCGGGCACTCAAGCCCGATCCGCTCGGGCGCGTGCTGATGTTGGGCACCGACCAGCGGGACCTGTTCGTCCCGTTACTGCGGCGGACCGTGGCCGAGCAGGTGCCGGCCGGTGGCCAGATCTTCGACATCGGCGCCGGGGACGGCCAGACCTTCGGCTATATCGCCGATGCTGTGCCGGCTGGGACAACGGTCTCGATCGCCGAGCCCAATCCCGCGTATCTGGCTGCCTATCAAGGCTTTCTGGAGCGCCAACCGCACCTTCGCGGCGGCGCTGCCGCCCTGGCGGGCCTCGACGACCTTGACGACCTCGACGAATTCGATGAGCAGGCCACCGGCACCCTCGGCGATCTTCCCGAGCCGGACAGCATCGACGTGGCATTGGGTCTGCACATGATCTACTTCGCGACCGACGTGGCGCGCAGTCTGCGGTCCATCCTGCGGTTTCTCAAACCTGGTGGGGTGTATTTCAACGTCGTCACCGACGAAACGACCGCCTACAGCGGAGCGGTGCTGCGGTCCTTCATCGAGTCCGTCGGCGACACCGACGATAACGACCGCTACTTCGCCGCCATGGACGAGCGCCGACGCCTCTTGGCCCCGGAGGCCGAGGGCGGTGGTGGACTTGCGCAGGCCGTCGGGGCGGCGGGTATCGAGGTCGAGGTCGACGCGGTACGCCAGGAGAGCCGAATGTACGGCAACAGCCTCGCCGATCTGCTGGCGTTGGCCAATATCAGCGTGCTGACCGACCACGCCGGCACGGGGAAGTTCGAGAGCGCCGCAATGACCCTCCGCGACCGCCCCGAGGAGGTCGATCTGCGCATCGAAACCGAGGGTCCCCGGATGGGGATGTGGAGCGTGGTCCAACCGCAGTGGGTGACCCGGGTGCGGCGAGTGCTTTAGGCCGACCCTTCGCGTAGCATATATTGCAGTACAAAATTGTATGGCGATCATTTCGGCTGCCATAGTGCACGAAGGGAACCCGAGATGCCGAAGCCAGCCGCCCAAGTGCTACTGGAGCGCTACTGGGAAGAGGTCAACAACCTGGGCAAGCTGGAGCTAATCCGGGAACTGTGCAGCGACCCGATCACCCGTCATGACCCGGGCGGCGTCACGGTGTTGAGCCATGACGAGCAGATCGAACGGGTGCGGGTCGGCATCGAGCAACTCGGCGTTCAGATCTCCCGGGTCATCACCCACGCCGACGAAACCACCGTCACCTCGGTGTGGAACATGACCATGACCAAACACAACGACACCAAGATGTGCGGGATCGAGGTCTTCACCGTAGAGAACGGCAGGCTCGCGCACTGCTGGAACACCCCCTACGCCGAAGGCCACTGGGCCTGACACCCCCGCGTCACCGAGGACAAACATGACTTCTGCTCAGGCCCAACCAACGGCACCGACTCGTCGGCAACGGCGTCGCCTGGAGATCGAGCTGCGACTCCTCGATGCGTCAAAGCGCCTGTTCATCGAAAAGGGCTACGACGAGACGACCGTTGCCGAGATCGCCGAGACCGCCGACGTGGCATACGGGACGTTCTTCAACTACTTTCCCGCCAAATCGGATCTACTGGCCGCCATGGGCGAACGCGAAGTCGCGGAATTGTCCGAACAGTTGAACACCCTGTCGCAGCGTCCCGGCCCGATCGATGACGCGCTCACCCTGCTCTTCGACCGCTTCGCGAAACGCCTTGAAGCGGCCTCACCGAGGGAACGCGCCCTGGCCGCCAAGATCCAGTCGATCACCTTCGCGGCGGCCCCCGCGGACCGCGACCTGGGCTATCAGGAGGCCTTCGCCGCCTTCACCCGAAACGCCGTCACCGCCGGACGGGTGCGGGCGGACGTGACGGTCGAGACGCTCGCTGATCTGGTGGCCAGCGCGTACTCGGCGATGGCACTGAGTTGGGTGCACATGCCGGAGTTTCCGGTTCGTGATCGCGCGCGGGCGATGGCCGACCTTCTCGGCGAGACCCTGGCCCCCCGCGAATCGAGCAGCACCCGATGATCGCAAACCTGGACGGCAAAGTCGCTGTCGTCACCGGCGCCGCACACGGGATCGGCCGCGCCCTGGCCCTCGGCTTCGCTGCCGAGGGGATGCGGGTGGCCGCCGTTGACATCGACGAGGCCGGTGCGCAGGCGACGGCCGCTCTGATCGGACCCGGCGCCGTCGCCCGACAGGTGGACGTGGCCGACGCCGAGGCGGTCGACGCGTTGGCCGACGACTGTTTCGCCGAGTTCGGTCAGGTTGACCTGCTGGTCAACAACGCCGGGGTATTCCAGGGCGGGCTCTGTTGGGAGCGCAGCGTGGCGGACTGGCAGTGGGCCTTCGGGGTCAACGTCTACGGAATCATCCACGGCCAGCGCAGTTTTCTGCCGCGGATGATCGCGCAGAACACCGCGGGCCATGTGCTCAACACCGCGTCGGTGGCGGCATTCGTCTCGGCGCCGTTCTCCGGACCGTATGTGGTGTCCAAGTGCGCGGCCCTGTCGCTGACCGAATGCCTAGCCCACGATCTGGCCGTCGTCGGGGCCAAGATCGGCGCGTCGGTCTTGGTTCCCAGTGCCTTCGACACCACCATCGCGCACTCCTCGGCGGTGCGGCCCGGCCACTTCGGTGTCGACGCCACCGAGGACGGGCAAGGCACGGCCGCCGCCCTGGCGCAGATCGTCGCCCAGGGAATGTCTCCCGAGGAGGCGGTGGCACCGGTGATCGACGGCATTCGCTGCGGAACGTTCCTGATCCCCACCAAGGAGAGTTACGCCGAGCAACTCCGACATCGCTACGACGCCCTGCGGGCCCGGGAACTGCCCGCCCTGACCGAGGTGGATTAACGCATGGGACGACTTGATGGCAAGGTAGCGCTGATCAGCGGCGGGGCCCGCGGGATGGGCAATGCCGAGGCACGACTGTTCGCCCGCGAGGGTGCCCGCGTGGTGATCGGCGATGTCGCGGCGGCCGACGGCGCGGCACTGGCGGCCGACATCGGCGACGCGGCCCGCTTCGTCAATCTCGATGTCACCGCGTACGACCAGTGGGAGTCCGCCGTCGCCGAAACCCTTGCCGCGTTCGGCCGCCTCGACATCCTGGTCAACAACGCCGGCATCGTGATCCCCTCGCCGATGCGCGACCTTTCCCTCGAGGACTACCAGAAGGTGATCGACGTCAACCAGACCGGTGTCTTCCTCGGCATGAAAGCGGCCACACCGGCGATGGAGCGATCCGGGGCTGGTTCGATCATCAACATTTCCTCCATCGACGGCATGATCGGGATGGACCTGGTTTTCTCCTATGTCGCAAGCAAGTTCGCGGTCCGCGGGATGACCCGGGTCGCGGCATTGGAACTCGCACCGATCGGAATCCGAGTGAACTCTGTGCACCCCGGTTTCGTCCATACCCGGCTGGGCAACCCCGACGACATTCCCGAGATCCGCGAACTCCTCGACGACTACAGCCGACGCCGGGTGCCCCTGGGCCGCACCGGCGAACCGGAGGACATCGCCAACCTCGTGCTCTTCCTGGCATCCGATGAGGCCGGCTACATCACCGGGTCGGAGTTCGTCGCCGACGGCGGCATCCTCGCCGGGGAACTGCTGCCCCGGGGCCCCGAATGACGGCCGCCAGCAGCACAGTCCACAACCCGCACGTCCCGCAGCGGTCAGCATTGCGGATCGCGGTGATCGGTGCCGGCCCCGCGGGCCTGGCGACCGGGCACGAGTTACTGGCCCACGGCTTTGACAACTTCACCATCTTCGAAGCCACCGACGCGGTCGGCGGAACCTGGCACCTGCACTCCTACCCCGGCCTGGCCTGCGATGTCTGGGCCCATGCCTACACGTTCTCCTACCGGCCCAATCCCGAGTGGACCGCCAGCTTCGTCGATCAACCCGAGATCGAGGCCTATCTACAACGGTGCGCCAGCGAGTTCGGCCTCGATCCGCACATCACCCTGAACACTCGCATCGCCAGCGCGCACTACCAGGACGACGGCTTCTGGCGGCTGGAGACCACTACCGGCGAGCGGTTCGACTATGACGTGATCATCAATGCGATGGGCAATCAACACACGCCCCGCTATCCGAATGTGCCCGGTATCAACGAATTCCAGGGGGCAAGCTTTCACGGCACCCGCTGGGATCACAGCGTCGAACTGACCGGCAAGCGGGTGGTGGTCGTCGGCTCCGCCGCCAGTGCGGTGCAGATCGTCCCCGAGGTGGCCAAGGTCGCCGGTGAACTCACGGTGCTGCAACGGTCGCCGAACTGGATCATGCCGCGGCGCCGCAAGTTCTACACCGACGCACAGCGCGATCGATGGCGCCGGTTCCCGGTCATCATGAAGGCCATCCGGCGGGTCCAGCAGTTCCTGATGAGCATGGTCCACGACGCCGCCACCCTGGGCCACAACCGGGCGAAGCAATTCGAGAAACGAGCCCGCGCGTTCATCAACGATGCGATCCCGGACCCGCAACTGCGGGCCGCCCTCACACCGACCGACCCCTACGGGTGCAAGCGTGGTCTGGTTTCCGACGATTTCTATCCGGCTCTGATGCGGGAGAGCGTCGAACTGATCCCGGAAGGGCTGCGCGCGGTGCGCCCCACCGGGATCACCACGGAGAACGGCCGCGAGATCGACGCCGACGTCATCATCTTCTGCACCGGCTACCGGATCCTGGACTACGACCGCATCACCATCGTCGGCGCGACCGGACAGAGCCTGGCCGACGCCATGTCGACGTCAACCGAAGCCTTCAAAGGTATTGCCGTACCGGACTTCCCGAACTACTTCTTCGCCGTCGGCCCCAACGGTCTGCCGCTGGACGCGCCCTACTTCGTGACCGCCGAATGCAATATCGCGACGATCGTCGGGTTGCTGCGCGACAAACAGGCGGCCGGGGTGCGCTCACTGGCGGTCAAGCCGGCGGTCAGCACGGCCTACAACAGGCAGCTGGCGAAACGGTTCCCGCGGTATTCCTGGGCCTCGCCGTCGTGCAGCAGCTATTACCAGGATGCGAACGGGCGCACCCCCTTCCTGTTCCCGGGTCGGTTCAAGGAATACGCCGCCCTGCACGCCGAATCCGGATTGCATGAGTACGACCTGCAACCACCGGCCAGCGGCATCGATATCGCGGGTACGACGCTGACCTATCCAACCCAGTTCCGCGACGGCCAGTCGGCGAGCGGGCTGTTCCTGGTGGACTCGGCCCGGGCCAATGAGCTGATCGCCGACAGCGGTTTCCGGGTGGCCGAGGTGGCTCCGGGCCGGGGCCTGCTGGCCATCACGGGTGTGCACTACACCGATACCGACTGCGGCGAATACGACGAGACCGCCCAGGCCTTCTTCGTCGTCCCCGTCGGCTCGCACCGCCGGGTGCCGTACATGAGCACGTGGGCCGAGATTCTCCGCGGACGCGCCGCGAGCTTCACCTGGAAGCTGCAGGTGACCACCGGACTGTCCCAACAGGCTGGGCTGCGGATGTGGGGTTTCCCCAAGACGATCGAGGACATCACCTTCGAACGCGCGGCCGGCAACGCCGGCTTCCGGTTACGCATGGACGGCCAGGACGTGTTCCGCTACTCGGTCCTCGACCGCGGCGGCCGCACTCCGGCGCCGGTGACCTCGGCGGTCTACTCGATCATCGATGGCAGGCCGCACGTCAGCCATCTGACCCAGCGGTACCGCGACACGGGATATCGTTTCCTCGGAGGCGAACTGGAACTCGGCGAACATCGGATGGCCGACGAGCTTCGCGCGCTCGGCGTCGGCAGACGAGCACTACTGGCCAGCTGGAACGGGAGCCTCGCCTTCAGCATGACGGCACCCACCGCCCTGGCCGGAACCACCGTTGGAGGACGACAACACGCGTGACCAAGCCCACCCGGACGCCCACCATCCCGACGCCCACTATCCTGACCCTCGACGCCCTCGGCGACGCGCCCGTCGGAGGAAAGGCCGAAGGCCTGGCCAAGCTCGTCCGGTTGGGCCTGCGGGTCCCCCGTGCCTTCGTGATCGTCGGCGCCACACCCGGCAACCTGCCGGGAGATCTCGAAGCTCGCTACGCGGAGTTGGGCGGCGCGGCGGTGGCAGTGCGCTCCTCAGCGCTGGGCGAAGACTCGGCTGAGGCCAGCTTCGCCGGTCAGTACGAAACGATCCTCGACGTCACCGGAATCGGCGCCCTGCGCGCGGCCGTCGACACCTGCCTGGCATCGCTGCAGAACGACCGGGCGGCCGCCTACCGACAACAGAGCGCGCACGGCGACACCGGCGGGGCGATGTCGGTGGTGGTTCAGAACATGGCGCCCGCGGCCAGTGCCGGGGTGTTGTTCACCGCCGATCCCGTCACCGGACGCCGCGACCGCATCGTCATCGACGCTGTCGAAGGCCTGGGCGAGGCACTGGTCAGCGGGCACGCTTCCCCGGATCACTACGTCCTGGATCGCACCGGGACCACCCGGGAGGCCCAACTCGAAGGTCTCACACCGATTCTCGGCGACGCCGTCCGGCGCAACTTGCTGGCCGCGGCACTGGCGGCCGAGGCCGCCGAGGGGCACCCCCTGGACCTCGAGTGGGCCGTCGATGCAGGCGGCGAGATCCACTGGCTACAGGCCCGTCCCATCACACATCTGCCGCCCGACCCGAACGAGCTCGACACCCCGATCACAGATCCCACGCAGGTCTTCACCCGGTGCAACGTCGGCGAGATGTTCCCGGGCGCCTGCACCCCGCTGTCCTACTCCTTCACCGCCCGCAGTATCGATGTCGGCATGCAGATGATGCATGTACAGGTCGGCATCCAAGACGCGGTGGTGCCGGACATGCGGTTCCTCATCATGAATTCCGGGCACCTATTCATCAATCTGAGCACGATGAGTGAGACCGCCACCCACGCACTGGGTTCCAGCGCCGACCAGATGGCGCTGTCGGTGTGCGGACGGCCCGTGACCGAGTTCACGATCAGCGGTGGTGATCCGCCGCCACGATTGCGCCGCATCGCCAACGGCACCCGCTACATCCGATACCTGCTGAGCCAACCCAAGGCACGCCGCGAGATGAAACGTCTCGTTGCCGAGTTGCACTTCCCCAAGTCCGAAACCGCCTCTGCCGCATGGCAGGAGATCGATCGCCGTTTTCCGTTCATCTACGACGCGATGCATTACCACCTGATCTCCTCGGCCGGTTCCGGTGTGCTGACACCGACCTTGCTCGGGGTGATCGCCGGTGGCACCGACGCCTCCCAGGCCGACCACGCCACCGCGGCGGCCTTGCTTGCCGGGGCCGAGGACGTCGAGAGCGCCGACATCATCGACGGCGCCGAGCGCATCGCACACCAGATCACCGCCCATCCCGACGGCGAGGCATCCTTCACCGCCGCCGCACCGGATACGGCGCTGGACTGGATCCGCTCACCGGCCGCCGGAGCCGCGCGCGAGGAGTTCGAACGCTATCTGCGCGCCCACGGCCACCGCGCCATCAAGGAACTCGAACTGCGCCAGCCGGAGTGGCGGGAAGACCCGCTGCCGGTGATCCATTCGCTGCAGGTCTCCCTGCGTCAACGCGATTCGGGCAGCACCACACCCAGACCCACCGAGAGCGTAGGGGCGAAACCCAGCCGCGGCGTCGCACTGCTGGCCCGGATGGCCCGTCAGGCGGTCCGCTCCCGCGAGGAGACGAAGTCCGGTCTGGTCGCCGTCACCACCCGATTCAAGGAGGCCTACCGGCACCTGGCGAGGCTCATGGTGGCAGAGGGACTGCTCCCGGATGCCGACGCGGTCTTCTTCCTCACTCACGCCGAACTCGGGCGGCTGGCCCGGGGCTCCGACACCGGTCTGGTGGCGGCGGCCCTGGCCCGTCGGGAGGCCTTCGCCGTGCAGGAGACCTATGAGTTCCCGGACGTCTTCCAGGGCGAACCCACCCGGGTCGACCTTGATCTGGAGGCCGGCGATTCCGCCGGGGTCGTCCGCGGATCGCCGGTGAGCCGCGGACGGGTCACCGGGGTGGCCCGCATCGTGCGCAGCATCGACGAGGCATCCGCACTGCAGCGCGGCGAGATTCTCATCGCGCCGATCACCGACGTCGGCTGGACGCCCTACTTCAGCCTGATCGCCGGCCTGGTCACCGATATCGGAAGTGCCGTCTCGCACGGCGCGGTGGTAGCACGCGAATACGGGCTGCCCGCAGTGGTGAACACCCGGATCGCAACCCGGGTGTTCCGTACCGGGGACCGCATCGTGCTCGACGGGGAGTCCGGAGTCGTGCGACTAGCCGCGCCCGACCGACCGTAGGCTCTCGCCGGGCTCATCGGGCCGTACGAAATCCTCTTGCGCGATGCCTTTCGCTCTTCTGCACAACGGCATTTAGTCTTACCACTGCATCAGCGGGTGTGCACCGTGAACGCGGCCGCCCCAGCGCGGGCGTCCCGTGATGTCAGCAGTCCGTGCGGCCGGTCACCGATCACCTAAAGTTCGAGTGCGGCGAAGATGCGGTTTTCTAGCGGAGGGAGGCAAGTGTTCGATGCGTGAAATCACCTCGGTAGCGGAGGCGGTTCGGGGATTCCGGATCCCGGCCGCAATGCTGGCGGTCTCGCTGGTGTTGGCGATGAGCCCGCCGGCCGCGGCGTCCGGCGGCGACGCTGACGCGATCGCTATCGGACCGGACCGCGAGATCGTCTTCAGCAGCGCCGGAGCCACGATTTATGCGAGCGTTCGGTTGCCGGTCGACCCGGGAACTCCCGTCCCGTCCGGTGTCATCATCGGCGGCAGCGGTCCCGTCGACCGCAACGGCGACGTGGAAGTGGTCAAACCTGGTACCTCGCGATGGCTGGCGGATCAACTTAGCGCAGCGGGGTATGCGTCGATCCGATACGACAAACTAACGTCCGGTCAGACCGGACTCGGGCCATACGGTGACGGCCCTCAGACAGCTGAACAGACGATGTTCGACTACCCACCGGCGTTGGCTAACAGCACTTTCGACGAAGTATTCGTCCAGCAGGCACGAGATGCCGCGGTGTATTTGGCGCTGCAACCGGGCATCGACTCGAACAGGCTGGTGCTGGTCGGGCACAGCGAGGGCGCCATGGTCGCGCTATCGGTGGCCGATGCCCCGGGTGGGGCGCCGACCCCGCAGGGTCTGGCCCTGATCGAACCCTCTTACACCCGAATCCTCGACGCCGTGGACAGACAGGTCACGGAGAATATCGCCGCCGCTGCCCTCTCCTCTGACGATGCGATGGCGCTTGAGAAATGGAAGCGGGCTGGGATCGCCGAGATCCGTTCGGGAGACCCGCCATTCCCGGAACCGCCACCGCCGCCACTACCGGGCTCCTCGGGCGTCGTCGCGCAGTTGCAGACGTTGATTGAGTCCTATGTCTACCGGCGCTATCGCAACCGGTTGGGCAAAACCGAGGATGAGATCAACCCGGTGGCACTGGCTTCTCGAGTGCAGAGCGGCACTGGGTCCGTTCTATTGACCTGCGGTACCAAGGATTTCAACACCCCCTGTGTGCTGGACGGGGTGCCCGGATCGGGGGTCGCCGCGCTGGCCCGATCCTTCCCCGAGGGTGTGGCCCGCCTAGAGGTCATCGAGAACATGATTCACGAACTCCGCGACATCGGCCCGGAGCCGGAAGCAGCCGTTCCGGCTACGTCTTGGCCAAATTACCCTTTCTCCGCGCACCTGGCCATCGCCCTGGACCGCTTCCTGGAGGAACGCCGATAACTGTCCGTCAGACAACGGTTTTGGACTCGCAGGTCCGCGACTGCTGTCGCACGATCGCGACGAGGCAGGCTGCCGCCAGCACCCCGACGGCCAGCGCGAACACGGTGCCACTGGCACGCAAGCCCCAGGCCTGCGCGGCCAGACCCGCACCGACGACCGGCATCGAGATCGCGACGTAGGCCACGACGAAGTAGGCGGAGTTCACTGCGGCGCGAACCTCCGCGGGTGTGCCCTCGGCGACGGCTGCCAGCCCCCGGCTGAAGCTGATGCCCTGACCGAGGCCGGATACCAACGATGCGGCGATCAGCGCGGGAAGCGACGAAAAGTGCAGAGCTACGGCGAGAACAACCATGCCGACGATCAGGATCGCGCACCCCAGGGCGACCGCGCGCCGGGGCGCGATGCGCACCGCAAGGATCTGCGCCGCCGCCGACGCCGCGAAGATCGACCCGGAGATCAGCCCGGCCAGCGCATAGTTGCCGATGCCGATGACCTCGGCGACGAATGCCGGCGCCACTGCGGCAAACAACCCGGTGACGGCGAAACCCGCGAAGGCGGCCAAGGCGGCGATGATGAATATCGGCCGAACCGGCGGGGGAACCGATAGCCGTTGCAGGCGGATCTTTCCGGTGCAAGGCGATGTCTCCGGGGCGACCAGCGCGGCGATCCCGGCAAGGACCGTCAGTGCGATGTGCACGACGAACGGCAGCCGCAGCGGCTCCGGCGCGTACTGCACCAACAGTCCGGCCAGGATTGGTCCACTGCTCAGCCCGCCCATATTGGCGATGGTGGCCACTGCGGGGGCGCGGGTGTGCCAGCGCGGCGGCGCTGATTCGATGATCGCGGCAGTGGCCGTCCCGGTGAACAACCCCGCCGACAGTCCCGACAGCACCCGGCCCACCAACAGTTGGGCAACCGTGTCGGCGCTGAGGAATACCACCGCGCTGGCCAGTGCGCACAGCGTGCCGGCCAGCAGCACTGGGCGGCGCCCGATGGCGTCGGACCAACTGCCGAAGACCAGCAGCGCCGTGAGCACGCCACCGGCGTAGGTCGCGTAGATCACCGTGGTCTCGACCACCGCGAAGTGCAGGTGTTCGGAATACAGCGCATACATCGGGCTGGGCATCGTGGTGCCGAGCATGATGGCGGCGAAGGCATAGGCCAGCAGGGCGAACCCGTACCCGCTTCGCCCGGAACGCATGCCTTGAGTATGGGCCCGCGGTAGCGTGAGTTGATGAATGCCCCCGGGCACTCCGATTCCTCGTACATCATTCGCTCCGGCGCAGCGGCGGAGTCACGCCTTGAGCTGTTGGCCCGCATCTGCTGGCCGGCAACGCAGCAGTTCCTCCATCGGCGCGGCACGTTACATGGTCGGGTGCTCGACGTCGGGTGCGGCAGTGGCGACGTGGCGATGCGGGTGATCACTGCCGGTGCGGACGAGGCCGTCGGCATCGACATCAACGCAGAGGTGGTGGCTTTCGCCCAGGCACGTGCCGCGGCATTGGGCTCAGCAGCCACCTTTCGCGTGAGGGGCATCAACGATGTAGGCGGCGCGGATCTTCGTGACTTCGACGTGGTTTACGCCCGGTGTGTGCTGAGCCATCTCCCCGACCCGCGGGCGGCGATGGCCGCGCTTTGGCGTGGCGTTGCCCCCGGCGGGGTCCTGATGATCGAGGATGTCGAGGTGGCGGCCACCTGGGGTTCACCGCCCAGCGCCGCGCTGGCCCGCTACCGGGAGCTGTACGTGGCCGCGGCCCGTGCCAACGGCGCGAGCCCTGCGGTCGGGGCCGAGCTGGCTTGTTTCCTGCGCGACCTGGGTGCCGCCGAAGTGGAGGTCGACCTCACCCAACCGGTGCTGCGCACGCCTGCGGACCAGATGATCCACGCGGCGACCATGGATGCCATCGCGGACCCGGTCATCAGCCAAGGGCTTGCCACCGCGGAGGAGGTTGACGGGCTCGTGCGCACGCTCGCCGACTATGCGCGCGCACCCGGAACGGTCTCGACGCTCCCGCGCGTCGTGCAGGTGTCTGGCCGCCGGCCGGATTAGCTCACCCACCCGCGGAGCCGGCGGACCTAACCGCCGCCCTACCGCCCTCGCCACCGTTGGGCGGCCGGGGGAGAGTCGACGAGCACCGCGTCCATGCCCGCCTTCTCGGCGAGTTGGTAGTCATGGAGGGTATTGACCGCAAAGCCGATGACTTTCATGTCCGATCCAGCGGTAAAACAGCTGTTCGGGGCTAGATTCGGGGCTAGATTCGGGGCTAGAAAGGCAACTCTCTCGGCTTGAACCTGTTGGTCACGTCGCCTGTAAGTGTGTAGTCGTAGGGGTCGATGGACATGGTGGGTGCGCCCTCGGCGAGGTCGAGTCGATCCAACTCGACCCAGATCACGTTGGGGCTGGTGGTCAATTCGAAGAAGTAGCGGCGGTTCGTCAGGTCAGTCACCGTCCGGTATTCGGTGTCGTAGACGCCGAACTCGCCGTAAGGGGCACCAAAGGGCACCGAGACGTTGCGCATGATCGCCAGCACACTGGCCACAGCTTGGCGTTCAGAGGTCGGCTTCGGCAGCAGTGCCGCGTAGTACGCGGCGCGCTGGAACCGGTCGACTGGATTGACGTTGCCCGGCAACGGCATCTCCCGGCTTGGATGTGAGAAGTCCTGTTTGGCGAGCAAAGCCAACTGCTCGTCGTAGGTCGGATCGTTGGTCATCAGGGTGAACTGGCGGCCATGGTGGACGACCCGCTTGCCCTCGACGTACTCGACGATCGCGGAGTCACCGGTCGCGTCCTCCATGGCGAGGTGCAAGGTGGCGTCATGTCCGTGCGCACTGACCATCAAAATCTCGATGCCGTCTAGCAAGCCCAGGGCCTCGGCGACGGTACCGGCCTGATCGAGCAGGTACTGCAACCACAGCGTCGCCGAGACGGCGGGTTTGGCCGAGTCGCGTGTGCCGTAGTCCGCCGCTTTCAGGTACAGCCCATGCACGGTCAGACCGGCTTCGTTGAGGCCATCGACAGTGCCGAGGCCGTAAACGGTGGTGACAAGACTGCCGTAGCGGCTAGTCCAGATCAGCGGGTTGGGGTCGGAAACCAGGCCCGGTGGGTTGATCCCTTTTCGGTTGCGGCCACGCGGAAACACGACGATCAACGGCTCAGTGGACTCCGGCCAGTCCATGCTGCGCCCGGTCAGGACGGCAAGGTCGTTCGAGTTCCACAACACTCGAGTGCACATGTCGTGGATGGTAAGCGATTACGCCGAATTATCGCGGATGCTTCGAGGTAAACCGCCTGTCAAATCGGCTCTGAGGGCACCCCCGCCGCCATAGTGGTCGTCGTCCCTTCGATGGACCGGCTGGCGCGCAACCTCGAAGACTTCCCGTTGTCGCTCCCGACGCGTAGTCGTCAACACCGACTTTCCTTCCACTCCCATGACGAAAGGGCAACTGCCGCTTCACTTGCACGTCGGGCAATGGCTACGTTGGAATGCCTGGCGGTACCAACTCACCCAACCGCTTCATTCGCGCCAGCTTGTACGCGCGCGATTCGTACGCCGGGGGTGCTGCCACGCCGCCAGCGGAGGGTCTCAGTCGGTGATGAACAGGTAATACAACCCGTCGTCGCCCTGCTCACAGTAGAAGCTGGTGCCGTCGGCGCCCGGGCCGGTGAATTGTCCGCCGGCACCGTCGGCCTCGCAACCCGCGAGGGTGGCGTAACTGCCCTCGACTTGGGAGTCGGCGTTGGCGACCGCGGGGCCACCAATGATGAATCCGCTCGCGGCGATCGCGGCGATAGCTAGTGATTTCATCGGGGACAGCCTTTCAAAAGACGCGCAGCCCATGCTTGACGGTCTCGGATCTTAGTCAGTGGCGGTGGATTCCGCTACCTAACAGTGCGAGCCCGGCCATTTTCGCCCTGCGGTCCCGGGGTCGTCACCGCGTTGCGCCGGCGCACACTGCCAACCGCCTAAGTTCCGGCAAAACCGACGTTAGCTCGCTTAGCTATCTGCTGTAATCACGTCATGAATGCAGCAGCAAAGCTCATCGCCGTAATCGTCGCGGTATCCACCCTCGCGGCCTGTAACGCGAGCGTGGACGTGGGCGTGGGCACCAAGACGCTCGACAAGGACGCACTGCAGTCCGAAGTGCAGTCGCAGCTAACCAAAACTGTCGGCGAAGAGGCGCCGCCTATTACCTGCCCGGGCGACCTGGACGCCGAGGTCGGCGAATCAATCACCTGCACCCTGACCGACGACACTGGCACCTACGACGTCGTGGTCACAGTCAACTCGATTGAGAACGGGACGGCGGATTTGGACATTCAGGTGGCCGACGCACCAAACCCCTAGCGCGCAGATCAAGGTCGCTGCCGCGGGCGCTCGATGAGGTCGTCACTGAAAGGGATATGAGCAACGGCACCTTTGCCCAACTCATTCACGCCAACCCGGAACTGTCCAACTGACCCGTCTCGGAGTTTCCGGAGACTCTGCGGTCGCCGGTATGTCTACGCAACCCACCCCATGGCATGACGTGGTCAGTCCACCAAATCTGTACCCCTGTTGCTGGTCCACGGTTCTGAGAGTTGAGGGAAGAGTGATCATCAGGAGGTCACTAGTGGCGCCCGGCTCCGAACGAAAAGAGCCATATCCGCATTCTCCCCCGACTGAAGGTGTCGTCGAAGCGATTGGTCACAGATTTAGTCACCAATTCCCTCCAAACAGGTGGCATACATGCGACTCAGCGAAGCCCTCCAGGCATTCGCACCCCGATAACCTGCATTAATGCAATCATGACAACTGTTGTGCCACAACAGTATTCAACTTCCAGTTCAGAGGTCGCAAGTTCAAATCCTGTCTCCGCTACCTTCGAAATGGTCCCCAGAGGGCACTCCGGGGGCCATCTGCTTTTGTCCGATATAGTTCGCGGATGCCCGTCGCATGGTCCGGCCACCGGCTGATGCTGAGCGCTTTCCTGGCGTGCGTCATGCTGTTGTGCGGCGCGCCGACACCGGTGTCGGCGGCGCCGGCCACGGCAGGGGTGCGTCCGGGCATCGCGGTCTTCCTCGATGACGTGCCGGCTGCCCTGCGCGGCAAACGGGTCGGCCTCATCACCAACAACACCGGCATCGACCGGTCAGGCACGTCGGACATCGATCTGATCGCCGCGAGCGACGACCTGACACTGGTGGCCCTGCTGGCGCCGGAACACGGTATCCGTGGCACCGCCGAGGCGGGTGTCACGGTCGGTGATGGTGTCGACGCGAAGACCGGCGTGCCGATCTACTCGCTTTATGGGGCGCAGGGGCACAGCCCGACTCCCGCGATGCTGAAGGACGTGGACGTCCTGGTCTATGACCTTCAGGAGGTCGGCGGACGCACCTGGACGTACGTGTCGACCATGGCGCTGTCGATGCAGGCCGCCGCGCGCAAGGGCATCCCGTTCGTCGTTCTCGACCGGCCGAATCCGATCGGCGGCGTGATCGTGGAAGGCGCCCTGCTGGACCCGGCCTACGCGTCGTTCATCGGCATGTACCCCATCCCCGCGCGGCACGGCATGACGGTCGGCGAGCTGGCCACGCTGTTCAACCGGCAGCAGGGTATCGGCGCGGACCTGACCGTCGTTCCGGCGCAGGGGTGGCGCCGCGCGCAGTGGTTCGACCAGACCGGTCTGCCCTGGGTGAACCCGTCCCCCAACCTCCGATCGCTGGCGGCCGTCACGAGCTACCCCGGCACGGTGTACTTCGAGGGCACCAACCTCTCGGAGGGCCGCGGGACCGACCGGCCCTTCGAGCAGATTGGGGCGCCGTGGCTGGATGCAGCGGCGGTAGCCGCGACGATGAACGCGTTTGCCTTGCCGGGCATCGCCTTCGGGGCCGTCACCGTCTCGGTCGCCGAGGGCGCCGCCAAATTTCCCGGACAAAGCATCCCGGCCATCCGGTTAGCCATCACCGATCGGCAGGCATACCGACCGGTCGGCACGGCGCTGCTGCTCATTGACACGATCCGCAAACAGCATCCGGGGGACTTCGCCTGGGGGCCGTCGATCGACGCGCTTACCGGATCAGATCGGGTGCGCCTGGCGATAAACGCCAATCGACTCGCGCCGCTGCTGGCAAATTGGGACCAGGCGGCCGCCCAGTTCCGCGCAAGCCGGGCGGGGTATCTGTTGTACAGCTGAACTGCTCCGCCTCCCACGGCGGCGTAACGCCGTCCATGACGTAAGTGAGCCGGATCAGCCGGTCTGACAGTGCGCACCGCCCGCCGACTGTACGTTCCGGGTGTGCGCCGCTGGATTTGGCCGATGCTGTGGGCCGGCGGCATTGTGTTGGTGGTGGTCGGTCTTCTCACCGTGGTCCAGCGCTCGCTGATCTATCACCCGCTGCGCCTTGATGGCGGCGCGTGTGCCGACCTCGCCGATGCCCAGGGGTTCCAGGTATGGACCAACGCCGAGAACCAGGCCATCGGGTACCGCAGCCTGGCCGCGCCCGACGACCGCCGCGCCCCGTTGGCGGTGCTGCTCGCCCACGGCAACGCCGGATGCGCCCTGCAGCGCGCCGAGTACGCCGCACCGCTGCGTGCCGGCGCACCGGATCGCGCCGTATCGGTCTATCTGCTGGAGTATCCCGGGTACGGCGCCCGGCCCGGCAGCCCGTCACAGCGGGCCTTTCTGGCCGCCGCCGCCGATGCCCTGCAATCAGTCCCCGGCGACGTCCCGGTCATCGTCGTCGGCGAATCACTGGGCTCCGGCGTCGCCGCCGCTACCGCGATGTCCCAGCCCGAGCGGGTGGCCGGGCTGTTGCTGCTGACCCCGTTCGACAGTCTGGTCGCTGTGGCCCAGCATCACTATCCGGTGCTGCCGGTGCGCTGGCTGCTGAAGGACCGGTACCCGTCGGCGGAATGGCTCAGGGACTACCGCGGTCCGGTCGCGGTGGTCGTGGCCGGACGCGACAGCGTCGTCCCAGCCCAATTCGGCCGCCGACTGCACGACGCCTACCCGGGTCCCAAACTCCTGATCACGGCCGCCGACGCCGACCACAATGACCTGCTCTCTCTGCTGCCGGAATCGGCATGGGCCCAAGCGCTCGCCTTCCTGGTGGCCAGCTCCGGTCTCTAGGGCCGGGTTGAACAAGGTTTACGTGGGCTCCGGAACGGGGCGACCCATGCTCGTGTAGATGTCCTCGATCAACTTGATGCCGTCTTTTGCGAGAGCATTGTTGGGATCAATCTCCAAGGCATCCCGAAACATCCCGAGCGACTTCGGATACTTCTCCCGGGGAGCCAGGTTTGGGTCAAGCATGATCTTCTCTGCCTCCTCGGCAAGCGTCTGAGCTTGCTTCTGCATCGCTTCCGAGACAGCGGGTGCAGAAGCTTCAGAGGCCGCAGTCATGCTCGAACCAGCCGCCGTCGTCTCCCCAGCCATGGTGTCCTCGGTAGAGGAGGTGCTGCAGCCGGACACGGCGAGGGCCGCCAAGGCCCCGGCGAGAAGAATCTTCTTGCGGTTTGTCACCCCCACCACAGTAGTTCTCGGTCGGGGTTGCGCCACTGGCTGACCGGGGCTCTCGGGATTTTCCTGGTAGTCGTGGTGGCCGTGGCGGCCACGGCATGGTTGCCGTTCGGGGCGGTGGCCTGCCGATCGCTGCGTCGGGTGGGCTGCTGCCTGCACGGTGTTGTTGCCCGCTGTGTGGCTGGTGACCGAGGTGGTGCGATCCGAGCCCCTGCTGGCGGGTAGCTCTGCTCAGCCACGCTGAGCTCCCTCACAGAAGGAGTGTCAAGAATCAGCCGAAGTAGTACACCTCTGACGTGGGGCGGGCGGGGCTCGAACCCGCGACCAACGGATTAGCGGACGAGGGTTCCGGTCGATGCCCTAGTAGTCCGAATAGTGCTGTGCCCCAATGGAATCAAGCAGCAGTGAGAACCTGTTGAACCCGTCTGGTTCCGGTCGTTTCCTGGACATATTCGATGAATAAACGATGACTCCGTAAACGGGCGGAAATCGGGTTTGCTGGCCGCTCATCTTCGTCGTTCATGGGTGTTCCCTCCGAGATGATGTCGGACCGGCTACTTCGACCGGTCTCACCTCCAACCCTCGGGCACGATCCGCCTGATAGCGACGTACCCCAGCAGGATTGACTAAAAATTCTCTAAGGCCGGCTGGGGTGAGTTCCCAATGCTTCCCAACACTTCTGGATGGACAGAGAGTGTCAGTTTGCCTACACCTTCAGCTTCCGCCCTTGGGTGCCGCTACAGGGGCGGAGTCGACCGGTTGGCTCGGCGAGAAACAGAGGTGAAGGTACGCCCGGACCGTTTGGCCTTCGCAGGAAACTTTCCTTCTTGGTGAGCCTGGCGCCCGAAGCGGTGATCACCGAGTTGGGAAAGCAATTCGGCGATCTGGCGCCACCCCGGTTCCTTCCACACCGGGTCGACTTGGCCGAACTCTTCGACGAGATCATCGAGTCTCTGCGCGAAGCTTGCTGGTCGGCCCGGCCTTGGGAAAAAGACCGCGGTAACTGCGGTCCAGCAGATAAGTGCTCAACGCCGGACCCTCTGTTGTGGCTCTCCAGGCGACGCGATCGAGGAAGATCTCCAGCGGCCGCGCCGCTTCACGAGGATCCTCGTGATCGAGCATGGGAACGACTTTGAAATCTGGGTGTATCGCGACCGCTCTCTCATCGAGCGCCAAAACTGTGCCCACGCTGGTCGGGCGCTTTTGGCGGGTGATCTTCCGCACGTCCTGGACCTTCCCCGCCGCATGAACGAAGGTCGGATCGCCCATGCTGAACCCCACAAACATAATGTGGCTCGTCAGCATTAGGGACTCCACGATGGCTTGAAGAGCACCGCGGTCCCTGCGGAGCTTCTCGTAGTCGTCGCTGGTGATGACAATCGACTCCAAATGACTTGTTCCCGCTTTCCCGGACACCGAGGTTGAGGCGATGAGTGGCCTAGGGGCGCATCTGAGTGGGGCCAGGATGGTTAAGCACCTTGTCCGCTGCGCCGCTTCGCTCAGTCGCTGGCCGCGTCGAGTCGATGCTTGTCGATGAGGGCCTTGAGTTCATGGAAGGCGGCGGCACGGGCCGTCACCACGTCAGCAGACTCTGAAGGGCTGTCGATCGGCAGCTTCTGGGATCCGTAGAGGATCGGACCGAGGCGTCCGCGCAGTTCCTCGCGCCGCTTGGCCATGACAACGCTTTCACGTTCCTCACGCAAGGCACGGTCGATGTCGGCAGACTGCTGGGCGCATTTGCCAATCAGCTCGACCCGCTGGTTCACCGAGTTCTCCAGCTTGGCAATCTCGACCTTCGCGTCGTGCAGCATCTGCTTGTCGGCCTGGCTGAAGTCGCGGATCGACGAGGCGTCCGCCGCGGCGGCGCGGATCTCCTCGGCTCGGCGTAGATTTGCCGCGATCGACTCCAGGTCGGCGCGGAAGTCGAAATCAGCAGGGTCCCCGAGCCATCCCGTCCTGGCGGCCTCGGATGCGGCGATCTCCGCCACCGAGGCGTCTGCCTTCTCGTAGAGACGCGCGCCGGCCGACCCGAACTCCCGCTTGCGTTGCTGTGCGAGAAGCTCCAGACGGCGGGCTTCGTCCTCCTTCCGCTTCTTTTCAAGCCACGACCACCCGGCGAACCCCACCCAGAGGCCCAGCCACAGCAATTCCAGGACCCAGCCGGTCACCGACCTCGCTGTGGACGGGTTGTCCGCCCCCAGTTGCACGGCCAGCCAGGTCCCCAGAAAGTAGGGCCAGGCGACGACGAGAAAGAGAAGAAACAACAGAATTGCCCACGCCATGCCTGCGCCGTCATCGGTCTTCTTCGCCCCCATGTGCGGGATGCTAACGCCTGACAGCGACAACTGCGTTTCGTCAAGTGAGTTGGCCCCACTTGCCGTCGGGCAGATTCCAGGGCAGATTCCAGTGAACGTCGCAACAGGACGGTTGTCACACTAGTGCGGTGAGGGGGGCGCCGGATACGCGTTATGGCCGCGATGCTCACGAAACCGTTGGCGTTCGCTGATACCACGCAAGCCAACCTGGGCGGGCGTCAGAACCAGCCGATCACCGCCGAGGTGCAGCAGCTGCTGGGCCGACCGCCGCGCGCCCTTGAGCAGTTCCTCAGCGACAGCGCATGGCGCTGGGAGCAGCAAGTGTGGACGTGACTGGTGTCCTTAGACTCACCAGGGAACGGGTCGGCGGCGAACGAGGCACCCAGTGTCTTCGGCGGAACAATCCATTGCTGCCTTACATTGCTGTCAAATTAACTGTCGGTCCCATTTTCCGATGGCGAATGCGCGTCACTACTGAGCTGCGCATTGGCGGCTTTTCCGGCTGCGATGGCGTAAGCGTTTTTAAGCGTGTTGTGGCGAACCCGAGAACTGACGGTTGTCCAGTTTGAATGTCCTGGCGTTCTGCCTGGTCGGATGCCCAAGTTCTGGGCGGCAGCAGTCTGTGACCATCGGGTCTCGTCAACGCGTGAATGGATGGCGCGGATCAACGCCGCCCGGAGTTAAGTTGCTCGACACCTCGGCCGGTGCGACCAAGCTGCCTTAACCTGATAGACCGACGACAGTTGACCGCTCGTCAGGACGTCGGCGGCCACTTCCCCGCGAACGCCGCGGCTACATCTTCGGCGTTCAGCAGCGACAACGTCTCGCGGTCCAACGCCGACGACGCGGCGCTGAGGCGACCGGACTAGGCGCTTACCGCGGCGTCGAGAAGTCCCCGAACGGTCCGGGCGTTCACCCACCCACGCCGCCGCGCGGCCGCCAACCGATACATGTTTTTTTGCGGAGCCTCTTGCGAAGGCCCGATGTCCTCGCATTCGGCTCGTGAACAGACGGAAGCGTGTCGGCAATTGACCCCAGCAAATTCTCGGATGGCGATCAGAGCGTTACACCGTCGTCCTTCTCGGGATTGCGCCACGCTCGCCGACGAAAAACCCCGCGCGGACCGTGCTTCACCTCGTACGATTTCTAAAGTTGTATCAAATTTCCCGCACGAGGAGGATCCCTATGACCAAGAAACGCGACACCGTGGTTTCCGCCGTGAGCGGCAAGCTGGAGTGGCTGCGCGACTCGGTGAAGACCCAACCGGAAGGTTCGGCCGACTCGACCTGGGCGTGGATCAACGAACTCTCCGAGCGGGCCAAGAGTGACGCGATCGCGGCGGACACGGACCTCAACGAACTGTTCCGTCTCGGCACCACGCCGACCGACCTGAACGGCCCGACCGAGGGCATGCTGGTGATGACCACCACCAACCCAAGGTTTGACACCGTGGTGCGGATGATCACCTCCCTGTGGATGCCGTGGCAGGGCAAGCGCTTCGATTCCGACGCCGCCACCGGTGACAACCGGCTGACCCGTAGTACCGGTCTGGTGGGCAAGCTGCTGTGGCCGCTGTACTCGATGCGCGACCACGGCGACGGCAAGTTGGCCTTCGACTTCGAGACCTATTCCGAGGCCGGTAAGGAGGACCCCGACGTCAAGGTGTTGGTGATCGACTATGCCGACATCGAGAAGAACCCAAAGCTGATCATCCGCAGCATCCGCGATGAACTCGTCGAGTTGGTGCCCGGGGTCTACCTGGGCAAAATTCTTTTCAACAGCGGGTCCGACTACTCCAAGCTGGGCTACTTCGCCTTGCGCACTCCGCGCTGACCACACCACGACACTTCCCGGAGGGGGAAATATGCTGAACATGCAGTGGTACGAGTACCCGTCCCTGGTTCTGCAGATCAGAGAACTGTCGGGGCTGCGAACCGAGTTACGGGAAAAGAATTTGTTCGAGGCGGATCCGATCCGACCCAAGGACGATCCCGGCGAGCCGTCCGCGCAGGCCGTCCGGGCGCGAACCCCCGACGGCATGTTTAACGACCTCAACGATCCCTGGATGGGCGCCGCCGGAACTGGTTTCGGCCGCAACGCGCCGCTGCACCGGACCATCACCCATACCAAGAAGCTGCTGGATCCGGACCCACGTCTGATCAGCCGCAAGCTGATGGCCCGCGACACCTTCAAACCGGCCGGGATCGTCAACACGATCGCCGCGGCCTGGATCCAGTTCGAAAACCACAACTGGTTTTTCCACGGCCACGGCGACCCGGACCGCGTCATCAGGATTCCGCTGCGTCCCGGCGACGACTTCCCGCAGGACCCCATGAAAATCCGCGAGACGATCCCGGTGCGCGGCGAAATCACAGATGGCGAGCCGGCACCGGTCTTCGCCAACACCGAGACCCACTGGTGGGACGGTTCGCAGATCTACGGCACCGGCGCGGAGAAGCAAGCCGAGGTGCGCGCCTTCAAAGACGGCAAGATCAAGGTCCAGGAGGACGGCCGGCTCTACGAAAGCGCTAAATATTCCGGCATCGATCTGACCGGCTTCGAGGAGAACTATTGGGCGGGCGTCGGGTTGCTGCATACCCTATTCTCCCGCGAGCACAACGCGGTCTGCGACGCCGTCAAGAAGGCCTATCCCAGCATGGACGACCAGCGGCTCTACGAGACCGGCGTGCTGGTGATCTCGGCGCTGATCGCCAAGATCCACACCGTGGAGTGGACACCGTGCATCCTGCGCCACCCTGCGCTGCAGATCGGAATGGACGCCAACTGGTTCGGCGCCCTCGGTGAAACCTTCAAGCAACAGATGGGCCGGGTCGGCGACAGCGAGGTGCTATCGGGGATCGTCGGGTCGCCGGTCGATCACCACAACGCACCGTTCTCGCTCACCGAGGAGTTCGTTTCCGTCTACCGGCTGCACTCGTTAATCCCGGACGATTGGAACTTCTTCGCGCTCGAATCCGGCGAGCATCTGTACAACCGCACGTTCACCGAGATCCAGGGTCGCCACACCCGCGACTTCATGGACAGCATGCAAATGGGCGACTTGTGGTACTCGATGGGATTGGCCAGCGCCGGGGCGGTTTGTCTGCACAACTATCCCAACGCACTACGCAAGCTGGAGCGCCTTGACGGCCAGTACGTGGACCTAGCCACCTTGGATATCGTCCGGGACCGCGAACGCGGTGTGCCTCGGTACAACGACTTCCGGGAAGTGCTGCACATGCCGCGGCGCAAAAGCATCAGCGACATCACGCCGAACAGGCAGTGGGCCAAGGAGATCAACGAGCTTTACAACGGCGACGTCGACGCGGTTGATGTTCAGGTCGGGATGCAGGCCGAACAGCCGCCGAAAGGCTTCGGCTTCTCCGACACGGCGTTCAGGATCTTCATCCTGATGGCCTCGCGGAGGCTTAAGAGCGATCGTTTCTTCACCAGCGACTTTCGGCCCGAGGTCTACACCCAGGTCGGTTTCGACTGGGTGAACAACACCACGATGAAGGACGTCATGCTGCGCCACTACCCGGAGTTGGAACCGGTAATCGGCGACGTCGATCGGGTCTTCGCGCCGTGGCCGAAGCTGGGAGCGGTGGCACCGGACGAGCCACACCGCATCGAACGATTGGCCGACACAGTCCGCGCGTACCTGCCATGGGGTTAGGCAACATGGGGTCAGGCAACATGGGGTCAGGCAACATGGGGTCAGGCAACATGGGGTCAGGCAACATGGGGTCAGGCAACATGGGGTCAGGCAACATGGGGTCAGGCAACATG
>Ga0210003_1000557_pt1 | contig 33553 bp, 21 predicted proteins | sample LantaG_FD_182804 | JGI IMG/M metagenome (GOLD analysis project Ga0210003, IMG submission 182804) | Deep subsurface microbial communities from Baltic Sea to uncover new lineages of life (NeLLi) - Landsort_02402 metaG (SPAdes) (version 2) | ecosystem: Environmental > Aquatic > Marine > Oceanic >...
AGCTGACTGGCGCAGGTGAAAAGCTTCGAGCAAGAACAGTTATGCGACGCGCGTTTTAAGAAGGTCGTTGGAAAAAGCACACCCACGCAACAATTGATATGAAATGAGGATAAAGTGGGATGTTTCTTAAGGAAAAAACCATCGCAATACCGACGGTCAAGAACATTGAGCAGACTCTCGAATACCAGCGGGAGCTCCTGGCTGTAAAAGAAAACGCCACCGTCATCGAAGCCGCCGAAATAATGACCCATAATCAAGTCGGCGCGCTCGTCGTACTTGACTGCGAAGGAAATTTCGTAGGCGTCCTTACCGAACGAGACATACTGGCAAAGGTGACGACCACACACACCCCCCCTCATAATCTGCTCGTCAGCCAGATTATGACCACTGAGCCCTTCAGTTGCACCCTGGATACTCCCATTGAAGTGGTCCAGCAGTTAATGGCCGAGCACAAAATACGACACGTCCCCATCGTCGATGACGACCAGCCAATCGCTATGGTCTCCAGTCGAGATATAATCGCCTACCAGCTCCACAACAGCAAGGCTATGAAGACTGCCGCCGAGCAGCTCGCAATGCTTTCAACCGAATTAAAGAATCTGAACCTCAAAGACGTCATTGCCCTGGCGGTAAACGAAGTCCCAAAAAGCTTCCAGGCCGGCCGCGCCGTGTTGTGCCTGCCCAGAAAACCAGCCGCGGATTTGGTAATCTACCGAAAAGAATGTCCGATGCTCCGAAAAGAATTACTCGAACCGGGAAAAATCAGGCAGATTCACGCAAATCCACTGGTCCGATTTGAGAGCATCTGCAGTCAATGCAGAAAACTCGGCGCAGAAGCACCCAGACTCATAATCCCCCTGGCTATCCACGAGCAATTCGACGACCGGCCCCCACAGGACCACCAAACGCAGGCCTTCCTGTGTATGTGCCAAATCAAATCGGTCCGCACCCACCAAAAAGAACTGCTGCTGTATAAGGCCTCACTTGTCCAGGAAATGCTCAGCCTGAATCTCACCAACGCGAAGCTCTACTACGATTACCAAAAAGCCAGGCGCGACAGCGAGCAGGACCCGCTGACCGAGGTCGGAAGCAGACGAATACTCGAGCAGGTCATGCGCACCGAGTACGCAAGGTCCATCCGCTACAAACGTCCCTTCTCCATCGCCATCGTTGACATCGACAAGTTCAAGCAAATCAACGACAGCGCCGGACATGCCGCCGGCGACAACACACTGCGCGAAATCGCCAAAATAATGAGAACCAACGTGAGAATGACAGATACGATAATCATCCGCTACGGCGGAGACGAATTCGTGCTCATTATGCCGGAGACCAGGCTCGACGAAGCCGCGATACTGCTGGAAAGACTCAGAAAAGAGGTCAAGAACACCACCATACCAAAAGTAGGCCAAATCACCATAAGCTGCGGCATCGCTGAATGGTCCGGCTCGCTACACGACGACCCCGAGATTATATTGAATCGCGCCGATGACGCCCTCTATCAGGCCAAGCGAAACGGAAGAGACAGGGTCGTCACCATCGCCGACACGTATCTGCCCTCGCCACTCTGACAAGAACAAACGAGGCCCGCACCTAAGTGGTGCAGGCCCCGATTTCTGTGCTCACTAAAGTTCAGTAGCGTCGACTAATAGTCCCGCGGCCAGAACTTCTCGTCAAGCCAGCTTAGCATCAGCTCAGCATAGTCCCTCAAGTTGATTGCCTCGTTGTCCTTTGGGTCTTTATAGAGGTTGGCCTTCGACCTCAAAGGAACATAGCCCTCGCCGTCTGTTGCCAGCCACGCCATCTCGGCCTGCGACAAGGCAACCTTGTACACACGCACTTCGTCCACAATGCCCACGTACGGACGGTCATTAGCGTCCGACCTGTTGCCGATGCCCAAGCCGTTGGCATCCTGGGACAGAGGTATGCTATTAGCCTCCTTCGTACTACCCGTAAGCAGTCCGTTCGCATAGCTCTTGACGGTTGTGCCGTCGTACGTGCCGCCCAAATGGATCCATTCACCGGGACGTATGTCTCCCTCGTTGCTGTCGGCAAAGTAACGCGTCCCATTGACGTCGCCAACATAGAAGGTGAACTCGTACGTGCCGCCTATCTCAATACAATAGGCCTCGAAGTTATCCGGGCCTTTAACGACCACACGGGGACTTTCGCCCGGATTACTATCATAATATATCCAGCAGGCAGCGCTGACCACCGATGCAGGCCTCAGAGTCACGTCGTCAGGAACCAGAACCCGGCCCCCGCCGAACTCGATGGCCTGGTTCACACTGTCGTAGCCGGTTACCCACGAATATTTGCCTTCGGGCGTACCATTGTTGCCCTTGCTGCTCGAATCGTTACCGTTGCCCTCCAGCTTCCAGAAGCCGACAAGGTTGGCGGCGGAAGGCTCCGTTACCGTAATGCCCAAATTGGGAAAGTTGACGTCAGTCAAAAGCCATTGTATGCCCATTATCCCGACATCTGCAACGTCAATAACACAGTTGCCGCTCAAATCAGCATCCATCAGGCCTTTGGCAGGTATGCACCGGCTCGGATAGAGCCGAAAATCATCGAAGTACACCAGGCCCCTACCGCCGGCACTGCCGCCGCTTTGACCAAAGTCGACGAACATGCTCGTAACATTGCTGAGCGTCACAGGAGAAAACTCACTCAGGGCAATGTTCCACTCCGTCCAGTCCTCAACCTGGATGTCACTCATGCTCTCACCGGCCTGGGCGCCGTACAAAACAGTCCTGGTGGTGCCGCCATCCGTTATAGACACGTTTAGCGTCTCGGTGCTCCCCGCAGCGTTGGTGCTCTTACCGTAGAAGTACAGCGTCAGAGCCTCCACCTCGGCGTCCGTCCAGTCCCGCTCGCCGGCGCCGAGCACACGCTCAGCCTCGGAATAATACAGGTCATAGGAGTTGTTGTAGCTGTACAGCATCGACTTATCGCCGGTATGAGTCGGGTCCCCTGAAGCACTGAGAAGCAGCGTTGAGCCTGTGCCGTTATAGTACCAGTCATGCCACTTGTCGTACATATCGTCGTCGCAGGTGTAGGTCTCGAAGCTGTCGACCACCAGGTAATTGGCCACCGTGAACGACCAGGTCTTGCCTTTCCATATATTCGGGTCGGTGTTGTTGACTTCATCGATTCGCCAATAATACGTGGTGTTCAGCGCAAGTACAGTCGATGGCGTATAACTGTTCGCTTCACGCCTGTCCACGTACACGTCCGAAGTGGTATCGGCGTCGTTGACATCACGGAAGTCGGTCCCGAAGTATACATCATGCTCATCCGTGTAATCACCGGACTCCCAAACAAGAGCGACATCCCGAAGAACATCCTGCTCACCGTCAGCCGGATTAGGCTTCCAGGCCACGCTCAGGTCACCGCCTCTGAACTCCGATTTCACCTCAAGCGGCGTCAGGGCCTTGTCGAACATCTTGAAATCGTCCATCTTGCCAATGTATTCGTAGTTCTGGCTCCACGGCGTAGAGCCGACCTTAAACGCCGCACCCTGGATGTTGCTGATAGTGTCGTCGACGCCGGTCTGCGAAGCAACCATATCGGTGTCATACCATATCTCCATCTTGTCTGCGACTTCATCCTTGATAAACACATAATGGTGCCATTCCGCAGCCGACTTGGCATCCCACCGCAGCAGGTCATTGCTGTCGTTGCCGGCACGCCAGTACACGCCCTCGCCGTCGCTGTGCTCAACCGCCGCACTAATGTGGTAAGACCCGGTCGAACCACCGTAGCCCGTGGCGAAGACCCAGTTATCGTTGCCCGTGTCGTAGTTGTCCTTCAGCCACACCGAAATACTTATCTTGCTGTCAAGGTCGCTCAGGACCGTGGTCGGAACGTCTATCACTGTCTCTTCATGACCGTCGTCCTCATCAAACCTGCGGCAGCCGCCTCGGTTACCGCCGCCGGGTAACCACAGCTCGTTAGGGCCGTCAACTGCACCGTCATTACCGTAACCCGAAGAATCCGCCGCAGTGAAGCCGCTTGCCTCATCCAGCTTGTACCACACAAGCATGTTAGGGTCTATGATGGGACTCTCTGTCGTGAACTGCCAGACCGTGCCTTCGTAGGTATCACCCGGGGCAACGGCATCAACACGCCAGTAGTAAAGCATCGTGTATTCAAGAGTACCTGTCGGGTCGTAGCTGTTGCCGTCATCTACGTTGGCGTATTCGACATTCGCATGGTTGTCGGTGGTCGCATCATCTACATCGTTGAAGTTGGTCCCGAAGTACACGTCGTGCGAGGTCGCCGTACTACCTTCGGTCCACTTAAGCACGACATCGCGGTCGATAAGCTTGCTCTTGTCCGGCGGGTCCGGATAATGGGTGTAGAGCGGGTCGGGCGGCAGAGCCGTCACAACCGTATTGGGGCCGACCAACTGAACAACCACCGTGCCCTCACCGTCGTAAGCAGTTATCTGACCAGCGGCGACATTCGCATCGATTTTATCCCTCACGTCGCCCCATATCCGCAGTTCGCCGCTACCCTCGATATCCACACGCCAGTCGTCGGTGTAGCTGCCCTCATCCGAGCCGCCGTGAACAAACTCGTTGCAGTCAATAACACCGCCATCCAGATTCATCCAGATATGTCCTCCGCGACTTGCCGAGCCCGGAAATCTAAAGACCTGCAGTACCCGAATCAATCCGCCCGTCATGTCGATATTGATAGGAGCCGACCCGCGAAGTCCGCCCATATCCATACTCTCCCCGACAATGATGGTGCCGGCACTCATATCAATATCACCGCCGCCATTGTCACCTATTATGAACTCGCCCCCAATGTCGAGAAGACCACCGCTCATATTAATATAAAACCAACCTGACTCGTCGCCTCCTCTGAGATCGCCCGTTATGGCAATATCGGCACTACCGCCTATATTGAGAATGCTTATCCCGTTGTCTGTCCCCCGAAAAGTGCCCGTCTCACCCGAAATATCCACAGTCGCGTTGTCAGTGATGTTAATAATCGCAGTGCCCAGACCATAACGCCACTCCCAGCCCTTCACGGTAACGCTTCCCGTTCCATTTACGTCCATAACCTGCGTCTGGCCCAGACACGGGTCAGGACCGGTTATCTGGTCCGCTTTTGCCGCACAGCCGGTTCCTACTATCGGTCCGCGGTCCGGCGAAGGGCCGACGATCACCGCGGTATCACTGCTTCCCGGCCTCGTATCGCTGGTCCAGTTCTCGTTGGTACACCACGAACTGTCGCCGACGGCGAGGTTCGTCCATGTTATTGTGTCGGCCCGACTGACGCTCACAACACCAGCCAGCAAGACAACAATACCCAAAAGAATTGCTTTTCTGCACATAACTTGCCTCCTTCCAAAGAGACTTCCGGTTACTTTCTCCTGGGAAAACCCAGGACCACTATTGCCTCAAACAGGCACACATACCTTCACCAAATCACTATCCGTGCCTACCAATAAACAGCAAAACAAAATCAAAAGCACGCCGCATACGCCACAACTCCAGACTCCCTGCAGGATTTGCCTGCTCTTTTTAATCGCATTGTGCAATAGAAATACTGCTTCGTGATGATGTTAGAATCCCACAAAGCTCCGCGAACAGATAACCACATTTCTTCACGCTGCCTCCAAATGAAGCCGTGGCCCGTCGCAAAACCCCCGAACGACGCCTCGGCACACCTTCACTAAGTACATATTCTAACAGACCGATTCGGCCCCTGTCAACAAAAATCTTGCTTCTTTTGCGCCGCCACGCCACTGCCCACCCTAAAGGCTCGTTTGCAGTCCTTAATTTATCCACTAAGCCCGCGCCCTCACAGCTACCCGCCGGTCTTGTCCACAACCAGCCCAACAAGCCTCCACAGAGCACTGCTCCGCAGTGTTCCGAGAATAGCGACCGCCGCTTTGACTTTCTAAAAAAATCTTGAAAAAGAGCTTGACATATCCAAACAAATGTTTTAAACTCTCGTATAAAACAGATGTTTAGGAAAAACGATATGATACAGCAGAACAACGCCCAAAGTGCCCCTCACGACAAAACTGTTCACGACCGCCTGCTGGACGCGGCGGAACAGCTCTTCTCTGAGCAGGGCTTCGACGCCACAAGTATTCGCGACCTCGCCGCAGCCACCGACTGTAACATCGCCTCGGTCAACTACTATTTCGGCGGTAAGGAGAATCTATACACCGAGGTCTGGCGACGACAACTCACGGTCCTGCGGGAATCGCGTCTTGTCAGCATTAGAAAAGCAATCTCATGCACCGACGGACCGCCTCGACTGGAAGAACTGCTGGCCTCCTACGCACATGCATTCGTAGAGCCCCTCGCCGACAAGGCCAGAAGTCAGCGGCTCATCAGACTTATGGCAAGAGAAATCATCGACCCACATCTGCCAAGAGGTATGTTCCTCACCGAGATGGCAAAACCCACTATGACCGCTCTCGAAGAGGCGCTGCTGAAAACCTGCCCACACTTGGACAAATCAAAAATCCCTGTGTTGATTATATCACTCATCGGACAACTTATGCACATCATGCATGTAAAAACTATGTTTGACCAGGCCCAAACTGCCGACTGGCCAAAGCTCGACCTCCGGCAGGCTATCAACGACATAGTTACATTCTCAGCCGCCGGAATAAGAGCTTTCGAGGAGCAAAACCCACAATGAAAATCGCAGTCTTCTACACAAAGCGCCCAGGGTATCAAGGCTTTTGCATGGCAAATCGAAGATGTAACCTGAACTACAAGACCACACCGTGCTTAAATAAGAAGACTAAGAAAACCGGCAGGTTAATTTTATGAATGTGACAATATACAAATCTCTTGTGCTAATACTCGCTGGCCTTGTGGTAACAGGCTGTATGGTCGGTCCGAAATACCAGAGGCCCGACACCGTCGCCGACACAAACAACGGGTTCTACCACGCAGCACATCACAACCAGGATGTCAACAGCCTTGCGGGAATCGACAATTGGTGGCAGCACTTCGGCGACCCCACGACCGCCGAGCTCGTACGCCGGACACTCGAAAACAACCACGACCTCAAGGCCGCTGCCGCCAGGGTCCTCCAGGCAAAGGCCATCTTTGCCGAAAACGCCGGCAGGCGTCTGCCGGACGTATCATACGCCCTCACACGCGACAGAAGTAAACGCTCTCTCAACCTTGGCAGCTTCGCAGGAGGCGGAAGATTCAGTGTTATGAGCACCACCTGGGAACAGGCGTTCTCCGTCAGCTATGCCCTCGACCTCTTCGGGAAACTCAAACGAAGTCAACGCGCCGCCTGGGCAGACCTCCTCGCCGCTCACGAGAATCAGCAGGCGCTTATTAACTCACTCATCGCCTCCGTCATAAAGGCGAGAATCGACATCGCCACATTACAGCGACACCTCCAGATAGAACGCCAAAACATCCGAAGTCGCCAAAAAACGCTCCAAATCGTCGAACGCCGATACAACCAGGGACTCGTCGGACCGGTCGATGTCAGACTCGCGCGAGAAAACCTTGCCGCTTCAAAAACGCTCGAGCCTGTCATCGAACTTTCCCTCATTACCGCTCAACACGCACTTGAGGTACTGCTGGCTCGTCGGCCCGGCTCTTCCGACACACTGCCGCAAACACTGCCCGATTTGCCGGATTTGCAGCCCATACCCATCGGCCTGCCCGCCGCACTGCTCGACCGCAGACCGGACGTAAAGGCCGCCGAATACAACCTTATGGCACAAAACGAACGCGTCGGTGTCAGCATCGCGCAGCTCTTTCCAAGCCTGACGCTCACCGCACGCTGGGGCCAAAGCGGAGACGCCTGGTCGGACCTCTGGACAGGGCAAACCGAAATCTACTCTGCTATCGGCAACCTCACACAACCCATCTTCAAAGGCGGACAACTACGTGCACAGGTCGATGCCGCAAAAGCACGTTATCAACAGGCCGTGCATACCTACGCCGGCGCCATTCTGACCGCCCTAAAGGAAGTTGAAGACGCACTGGCTGGCGACCAAATGCTGCAGGAACAACTAAGCTATGCTAAAATCCGTCTCCACGAGGCCGCCGCTGCGGAAAACCTCTCCCGCCAACGCTACCAGCGAGGCGTCGAGAAGATACTAACCGTGCTCGAATCTGAACGCCGAAGCAGAATTGCCGAAAACGAACTCATCGACCTAAAGGGTCGCCTATGGACCACCAGAGTGAACCTTTTCCTTGCTCTGGGCGGCTATTGGAACCCCGAAACAAAAATAGAAAAAAACAAGGGGGTCTCACATGACTGAAAACTCCAATACACGACGAAAAGCAGACAACGCAAACGCAGGCGCACTCAAAAAAGCGTCGCGACTTCTACACCTCCTGCTCTTTATCGGCGTGCTTGCTGTCGGAGCATTCGGGACCTATCTGCTTATCGCCTCGAAAAAGCCTCCGGAAAGAGTTAAACACGAACCCCTTCCACCACTGGTCAAAACAGAAAACCTGAAAACACGCGACATTCAGATGACTATCCGCGGATTCGGTACCGTTACTCCGAGCGTTCAGATAGAAATAGTACCACAGGTCGCCGGCAAGGTTGTCCGTGTCAATCCGCAGTTCAAGGCGGGCGGATTCACAAAAGCCGCCGAAGTCCTCGTCCGGATTGACCCACGCGACTACGAGCTCGCTGTCCAGCAGGCACAGGCCGCCATCGCAGAAGCACAGGTCAAGCTCGACCTCGAACACGCAGAAGCACAGGTCGCACGCCACGAATGGCAGCAGTTGAATCCAAACACGCAGCCATCCTCACCACTGGTCCTGCGACAGCCACAAATCCAACAGGCAAAGGCACAATTGCAGTCGGCACAAGCAAAACTCGCCGCTGCAAAACTAAACCTCGAAAGAACAAGAATCGCACTTCCGGTAGATGCCGTCATAATGAGTGAAAAAGTCGACCTCGGGCAGTTCGTAAGCGTCGGCCAATCCATCGGTGCCGCTTACGGCATAGAAATGGTTGAAATCGAAGTGCCGCTCGAGGACCAGGAGCTGGCCTGGTTCGATGTCCCCGGAAATCCCGTCTTCATCAACGGCTCGAGACCCACCGGCAAAGAGACCGTCGCCATTGTAAAGGCAGACTTCGCCGGCGCCGAACACACCTGGACAGGATACGTCCGACGAAGCACCGGCCAGGTCGATAAAACCTCAAGACTCGTCAACATCGTGGTCGAAGTATCAAAGCCATACGGAAACTCCAACTCAAAACCGCCACTCATTCCCGGCACCTTTGTCGAAGTCCTCATAAAAGGAAAAACCCTGAAAAATGCCGTCGCCGTTCCACGCCACGCCGTGCATAACGCCAACCAGGTCTGGGTCGTCGAAAACGAACGCCTGTACATCCGACCACTCGAAATCGCCCGCACCGATGAAGACTATGCCTACGCCGTTTCCGGACTCGACGACACCGTCGACATCGTCGTCAGCGCACTGGATACCGTCACAAACGGAATGAAGGTCCGAACACAGGCCCGGAACGAAACGCAGTCAAAGCAACTAATAAGCCCGCATGGTAACCATTAACACATGGGAAAAACCTCGTGAAAAACTCGACTGAAAAAAAGGGCCTGCTGAGCTGGTTCGCGTCAAACCACGTTGCCGCAAACCTCCTTATGTGGTTGATAATCGTCGCCGGGCTGCTGACCATCTTCACCATCAAGGTCGAATTCTTCCCGGATACGAGCCTTGACCTTATCACCATCACCGTTCCGTATCGAGGCGCATCACCCGCGGAGGTCGAAGAGGGCGTCTGTCTGCGAGTTGAACAAGCCATCGCAGGCGTAGAAGGAATAAAACGAATCAACGCAACGGCCTCAGAAGCAGCAGGAACCGTTGTTGTCGAAGTCGACCAATACGCCGACACACAAAAAGTCCTCGACGACATAAAGGCCGAGGTCGACAGAATCATCACATTCCCACAGGAAACCGAAAAGCCAATCATTACCGAACTCACCACACGTCACGAAGTCCTAACCGTTATGGTCTACGGAGACGCTTCAGAAAAAGCCCTCAAGGAAACCGCCGATGAAATCCGAAACGACCTCACCGCAATGGAGAACATCACACAAGCCGAACTCGCAGGTGTAAGACCTTACGAAATATCCATCGAAATCTCAGAGGAGAATCTGAGAAAGTACAACCTCACCTTCGACCAGGTCGCCGATGCCGTGGCAAAATCCTCCCTCGATGTTCCAGGAGGTTCCGTCAAAACAACCGGCGGCGAAATCCTCCTCCGAACAAAAGGACAAAAATACGTCGGTCCGGAATTCGAAAAAATCATTGTCCTTTCAAGAAACGACGGGACTAAAATCCGCCTTGGTGACATCGCCGGCGTAATCGACGGATTCGAAGATACCGACGTCTCCGGCAGATTCGACGGGAAAAAAACCGCATCCGTTAAGGTCTACAGAATCGGCGACCAGGGCGCTATCGACATCGCAAATACCATCAGAAAGTACGTCGAACAAAAACAAAAGTCGCTGCCCGACGGAATATCTCTGGCAATATGGCAGGACACCTCAGATATCCTCAGTTCACGTATCGACCTCTTGAAACGAAACGGCCTGCTTGGCCTGCTGCTCGTATTCCTGTGCCTAACCTTATTCTTAAATTTTCGGCTGGCGTTCTGGACCACAATCGGAATCCCGGTATCATTCCTCGGCGCATTCTGGCTTATGCCGGCTTTCGGCCTCTCACTCAATATGATAACCCTCTTTGCATTCATAATGTCACTCGGCCTGGTCGTTGATGACGCCATCGTAGTCGGAGAAAATATATTCGCATACCGCCAACTCGGACTCGACAGGCTAAACGCCTCCATAAAAGGCGTCCGAGAAATGGCGGCCCCCGTTACCATGGCCGTACTTACCACCGTTTTTGCCTTTCTGCCTCTTCTGTACACCAGTGGAATTATGGGAAAAATCCTTCGCGTCATACCAATCGTCGTCATAAGCGTCTTGATGGTCTCGCTGGTAGAAGCGCTTCTAATCTTACCCGCACATCTGTCCGCAAAACGATTCATAAAAAAAGAAGAAAACGCCCGCCCCGGACCCATCGGCAGAATACATCTTGCCATCGCAGCAAAACTCGACGCCTTCGTCAATGGACCATTTGCCCGGTTCGTCCAAACAGCCGTGAAATGGAGATACGTAACCCTCGCTGCGGGCATTGTCATATTCCTGACAACAATCGGATTCATAAAGGGAGGATATCTGAAGTTTACCTTTTTCGACCCCGTCGAGGCAGACAATATGGTCGCCACGCTTACTATGCCGCAGGGCACTCCAATCAACCAGACGGAGAAAGTCGTCGAAAAACTCGAACGCGCCGCTCAGCAGGTCCGACGCGAATTCGACGGCAAGCAACCCGGTAAACCCTCAATCTTCAAGCACATGGCAACCACTATCGGACAGCATCCCTCCGCCGGAAGGCATGGACCGGGAGGAGCTCAACCAGGCGGTGTCTCAGCCGCTCACCTGGCCGAAGTAAACATCGAACTGCTCGGAGGTGAAGCACGCAACGTCTCCAGCAAAACACTCAAGAACCGCTGGAGAGAGCTCGTCGGTGAAATACCGGGAGTATCTTCACTCGTCTTTATCTCCGAAATCTTCACCGCAGGAGATGCCATAAACGTCGAACTCTCACACGAAAACTTCGATGAATTACTGCAAGCCGCAGAACAACTCAAATCATTCCTGCACGAATACCAGGGAGTAACCGACATCGCCGACTCCTTCGAACCCGGAAAGGCCGAGTTGAAACTGTCACTCAAAGACACGGCAAGAACACTCGGACTTACCCTCGCCGACCTCGCCAGGCAGGTAAGGCAGGGCTTCTACGGACAAGAGGTCCAGCGCATCCAGAGAGGACGTGACGACATTAGAGTTATGCTCCGCTACCCCGAAAACGAAAGAAAAAGCCTTGCCGACGTTGAGAACATGCGAATCCGATTACCCGACGGAACCGAAATCCCGTTCAGAACCGTCGCTCGAGTCCAATATGGAAGGGGGTATGCAAACATTCAACGTGTCGACCGAAGACGAGTCGTGAACGTCTCGGCAGACGTCGACGAAGCACTCGCCAACGCTGATGAAATAAACACAAACCTTTACGCAAAAGTGCTGCCCGACCTGAAAAAACAATTACCCGGACTACAATATCGCCCGGCAGGCGAGCAGCGGGAAAGGCAAGAGTCGCTCGGCAGCCTAAAAGTAAATTTCGTTATCGCCATGCTCGCAATCTACGGCCTGCTCGCCGTACAGTTCAGAAGCTACGCCCAGCCACTCATCGTTATGTCCGCCATCCCATTTGGAATCGTCGGCGCGTCGCTCGGTCATCTGCTCATGGGGTTTAATCTCGGACTGCTTTCTATGTTCGGAATCGTCGCCCTTTCCGGTATAGTTGTAAATGATTCGCTCATTATGATAGACCTCATAAACCGCCGCAGAAAAAGCGGAGCCTCTCTCGCTGAGGTAATCAGAGATTCCGCAACCCGAAGATTTAGACCAATTATGCTCACCACCCTGACAACATTCTTAGGACTTGCCCCAATGCTCCTTGAAAGAAGCCTCCAGGCACGATTCCTCATCCCAATGGCCATCAGCCTCGCCTTCGGGGTGGTCTTCGCAACCGCCATCACCCTGCTGCTGGTGCCTTCGCTGTATATGATTCTCGAAGACGCTATCGGCCGGGCCCGCGCTGTGCTCCAAAGACAATAAAGGGCCAACTCGCAAAAAAGCAATTGCAGCACTCTGCCGTCAAAGGCTTCCGGCCCAGAGGCTAGCACGCCCTCAGATACCGCCCATCACCGCTGCATAAGTGCCTCAGCAGCCTCAGCTTATAAACATATAACAATTTTCATTACTTTTCAAAAAATCCTCTGGAAATATCTGTACTAATGAAGGATAATGACTTGGGTTTGTATTTGGGTAGTGAGAGGGGCAGCAGTATGGAAACTGTAGCGAAGTTTAAGCCAGATGTTGAGGTTCTTTCCGACGTTGAGATGCTTGCACGCCGATGTGTCGGGCTCTTTGTTGCCGATGCTCAAAAGACTATAGCACAAAAGGAGGTGTTTTACCTCGCAATATCAGGCGGAAACACGCCGCGACCGTTCTTCAACTTGCTCGGACAACTGCCCGAGGCAATATCTCTGCCCTGGGACCACATACATTTATTCTGGGTTGACGAGCGTTATGTACCCTTCGATTCAGAAGCCAGCAACTACAAGCTCGCTGCCGACACCTTTCTAAAAAAAGTAAACATACCCCAACAAAACGTACACAGGGTCCAAACCGAGCACAGCGATTTCAAACAGGCGGCGATGGCTTACGAGGAAACCATCCGCACTATCTTCAACCTGCAGAAAAACCAATTGCCGCAATTCGACTTAATCGTTCTGGGTATGGGTGTGGACGGCCATACCGGCTCGCTCTTTCCGAATTCCTATGCACCGTTCGACAAGGATGACCTGGCCTGCGTCGTCTATACGCTCGAGTCGGAGCTTAACAGAATAACTCTCACACACCCCGTACTGCGCGCCGCATCTCACCTGACCGTATTAGTCTCAGGAAAGGAAAAGGCTAACATTCTCAGAGAAGTTCTCACCGCTGAACCAGATGAAGTCCGCTATCCAATCCACACACTCTGGCCCGTCCTCGACAAAATAACCTGGCTCGTCGATACCGCCGCCGCAAAACTACTCTAACTACTGCTGTTGCCGGCCTCGGCTTCTACTTGCCGCTTTTTCTCGTGCCGCGTCGACCCAGTAACAGAAGCGGGGCTGCTATCGCAATGGATGAATAAGTCCCCACTACGACCCCAAGCCCGATTGCAAACGTAAAAGACCGCATACCGGGGCCGCCGAATATATACATTACCAGCACCACGACAAACGTCGTAAATGAAGTCAGCAGCGTCCGCGACATCGTCTGATTGATACTGTTGTTGATTATCCCTGCATCAAGTTTGCCCTTACGCCGGTTCTCACGAATTCGGTCGAAGACAACTATCGTATCGTTAAGAGAATACCCTATAAGGGTCAAAAATGCCGCTATCATCGCCAGGTCAATCTTAAAATCACCTATCAAAAGGCTCGACCCTATCACCGTAGTCGCTATGTAAGTGCATGACACCACCACACCCAGAGTTATGCACACATCGTGTACCAACGCTGCAATCGCAGCAAATCCGTAACGAACACTCCCAAACCTAACCCAGACGTAACCCACAATCGCAAACAGCGACAGTACAATCGCTATTAAGGCCCGGGTCTTTGCCTCGGCGCCAATCGACGGGTCTATCTGCGTCACCCGGGCAAGAGACGTCTCCAGCTCCGCGGCCGACAACACCTTCCGCCTTTCATTTGCCACAAACTGGTCCCATTCGTCCGCCTCAAGTTCACGAAGCCCCGCCTCCGGCGCCACGCTCACAAAAATAAAAGAATCCAGCAATTCCTGTGCATCCGGTTTGTTCAACTGCGGGCCAAAAAGCTCGTACTCATAACCCCATGCAAGGTCACGAACACCGGGCTTGAACCGAAGAGAGCTAAACCGCGCCCGCAACTGCTCGACCGTTACCGGCCTGGCTATCCTGCACGTTATCTTCACCCCGCCGAGGAAATCCGCAAGCTCGCCATTGGCATCAATAACATCTTCCGTTATCTTGTCTTCAGAAGCAATCTCAGGCTCCAGGTTCTCCTGAATCTCCAACTGACCCTTAAATGCTTCAAGTATCGCATCGTTGACAACTTGCTCAAGCTGCGGCTCGGAAATCTCCGCCTCTGCAAAAGCCCTGCCAAGTATGTCACGAACAACCGACGCGTTCACCTGGCTCGTCGCTATCTGGAACAAGCCGGGGTTGTCGCCGAGCTTTGTCACCACCAGATTGCCCAGCCTGCCACGCGATTTTCTCTGGGCATCTTTTATCGCCGATGCTATACCCTCAAGCGTCTCCTGCCAGCCCGGAGCAAGCTTCACTGTAGCCAGCGTCTTGTTCGTCTCCGTCGTCGTGATTTCATATTGCCGATACAGCTTTTCGCCCGTCGCCGCCTCGCTAATAGCCTTGCCTATACTGTAAACGTTCGCCGCTTGCAAAGCAGGATTGTTCCTCTTAGCACCAACTTCGTAAATCTTGTCCTGCACCTGCTGACGCGCAAGCTCCACCCCTTCCTTCAGGTCTATCTGAAGCGACGTACCACCGGTGAATTCGATATCGTACTTGTTGTTTGCCGTATCATCTCGCATAAAGAAGACAAGAAGCCCACCAGCTATAAGCAATCCTGAAACCGTCAAGAACACCGGCCTGGCACGCATCCAGTTAACGTTGGGCGTGTGTATCAGACGAAGCATAACAAGGTGCTCACGGATAATACGCCGAGACGTGAGAGCGTCGAATATCACGCGAGTTACAAACAACGCCGTGAACATACTCGATACGATTCCCAGCATAAGCACAATAGCAAAACCCTTGACCTCCTCCGAGGCACGCCAGAAAAGTATCGCCGCCGTGATAAACGTGGTAAGATTCGCGTCAAATATCGCACGAAACGCACGCTGATAACCGTTTCTTATCGCAACGCGAAGAGAAGCGCCGCGCTCCTGCTCCTCACGGATACGCTCAAAAATAAGAACGTTCGCATCAACACTCATGCCTATCGTCAGTATGATGCCCGCAATACCGGGAAGAGTAAATGTCGCACGAAGAAGCGACATCATCGACAGAACGAATAATATATTCAGCAACAACGCTACGTCGGCAACCGACCCGGCCAACGTGTAATAAGCCGCCATACACACAAGAACAACAACAAGACCTATCAAACCCGCCTTGATACCCTGGTCACGGTTGCCCGCTCCTATCGACGGACCTATCGTCTTTACCATAATCGGCTGCTCAACCAGCCTGGCAGGAAGAGAACCTGCATTTAACTTGTTAACCATATCGCCAACTTCAGTCTCGCTGAACGTCCCCGTTATTATGCCGTCACGACCTATGCGGGCCTGAATCGTCGGAGCCGATATCGCTATACCGTCAAGAAGAATACACAAAGGCCGATTGAGGTTCTTACCCGTCACGTTCCGGAAAAGCGCGCCGCCGCGCTCATCGAGCCTAAAACCAATGGCGCGTCGGCCCATCCGGTCCTGAGTGGCCCGGGCATCCTCGAGCTTCCACGACCTCGTTTCAACCTGGTGAAGTATCCTCTCATCAGACTGATTGCTTGCCAGAACGTAATACTTGTCCCCAAACCGGGCAACAATCGAATTGCGAAGCCCCCACTCCTCAATATTCTCAATCTCGCACCACACATACTTCTCGTCGGATGCGTAGTTGGGCCCCTTGCCCTTGAGAGTCTCAACATAACGCTTCATCCGCTCGGCGTCAAATTGAGAATCTGTCGGCATCGGCAGTATCCGGAACTCCAAAATGCCCGCGCCTTTGAGCATTCGCTGAAGGTCCTTGGAATCATCCAGCCGACCCTGGTAAGGACGGTACGCGTCATAACTCTTCACCGCCCCATCAACTTTCGCGGAAAGGTCGCTGAACTGCTCCTTGAGCTTGGCAATAGCCTCGTCGCGCTGCCCGGAACCTGCACGAAGCTCAAGAGCGTAATCAACCTGGTCTTCACTAAGATTCAGCTTGTCAAGAGAACGCACCGCATCGTCATATCTCGCATTGGCGCCTTCGTTCGGGTCCGCAAGGTCGTCCACAACCGCCGCCCACTGACCGTACATATTCACGTAACGCTTCAGCAAATCCAAATTCGCTTCAGACTTCGTATACTCCTTCAGCTCCACCTCCAGCTTAGTCTCGTCAAGACCTATCAACTGGCCCAGATTTGACTTTATATCCTCCAGATTCAGCCCGGCTACCGATATCAAGTTCTCCGGCGTCTTGAGCTCATCACTGAGCCGGTCTCTCTTCTGACGAAGCTCCTCACGTTCATCGTGAACCGCCCCAAGCTCAGTCAGAATCTCAAGCCTCCACTCAGAACCCTCCGCAAGCTCCTTAAAATCCTCCGACCGTTCCTGAGCCGACTTCTTAAGCGAAAGAAATATCAGGGCACGATTGATATTCTCTGACAGCAGCGCACGTTTCGCTTGCTCATATAGCTCACGGTGATGTCGAGCCTCGGCACTGGCCAGCGGCATCTGTATCTCAAAACGAGTATTGCCCAAAGGTCGCCATATAAGATTCTGAATGTTTGCAGGGTCAATCCGCCGACGCAAAACCGTTATCATCCTCTCGGCAAGGTCCCTCTGCTCGTCCGTCGATAATCCCGTCGTATCAATCTCGAATATAAGGCTCGTCCCTCCCGCCAGGTCAATGCCGGGTTTCAGAGTCTTCGTCGGCGGAAACAAAGTCCACGCCGCAAGAACCACCAAGACAATAATAAAAACCGCTCTCGCCGTAAGATTCCTGCCCATTCCGGATTCCTTCAATCTGAAAACACTATATCAATATTGCCCGCTACTTCTCCTGCTGAGACAAATTCTTGCTTATCGCTGATAATAACACCTTTATCTTCGTGTTGTTGGACTCGTCTACCTTCAGCGTAACCTCATCGTCCTTGACATCAACGACCGTCCCCATGATACCGCCGACCGTTCGAACCCGGTCGTTCTTCTTTAGCGACTGAACCATCTGGCGCTGCTGCTGCTGACGCTTGCGAGGACCACGAAAAAGAAGAAAATAAAATACCACAAGCATCAACATTATCAAAAGAAAAGGAGACTGCAGAAGTCCGCCGCGCGGCCTTTCTCGGGCGCCCAGGTCGTTCGCATCCGCAGAACCATCAGACTTCGTCATCCCTTCGTACTCCCCAGCCTCACCAACCGGCGTCACTTCAAGGCCCCCAGGCCCCTCGCCAGCCGACTGACCCAATATCCATAAATCTTCCATTTTCCGTCCTTTCAGTTTTCGCCATCTTAAAAACGCTCTTTATAACCCAAATCCAAGCCCGATTACAGAAAATTCCTCCAGCTCACTCAGCTTTTTCTCAACCATTCAGCCTGGCCGTAGTGCGCCATCTGCCCCGCCGACCATTGTTCAAACGCATCTTCCGCCACAGCCCTTCTAATCCCAGCCATAAGCCTCTGATAAAAACGAAGATTATGCAGAGAAACCAATATCGGACCAAGCATCTCTCCGACATTAAAAAAGTGCCTTATCGCAGCCCGACTGAAATTCCGGCAGCAGTAACAATCGCAGCCCGACTCAATCGGCTCGCTGCTCCGGGCGTGCGACTTATTCCGCATTCTGAGAGGGCCACCCTCCGTAAAGGCATACGCGTTGCGACCGTTACGAGTCGGAAGCACGCAATCAAACATGTCGATTCCACTGCGAACCGCCGAAATAATATCGGCAGGCATCCCAACCCCCATCAAATACCGAGGCTTGCTGTCAGGCAGTAACTCGCTTGTCTCAGCCACCGTCCGGACCATCTTCTCGTGACCTTCACCAACACTCAGACCGCCAATAGCGTAACCGTCAAAATCCAGCTTGACAAGCGCATCGCAGCAGTAAGCCCGCAGTCCGGCATCCACACCGCCCTGCACAATCCCAAACTGCAATTGCCTATCGTTGCTGTGCGCCCTCTTACACTGCTGTGCCCAGCGAATCGTTCGCTCCACCGACTCTCTAAGCTCCAGAGCCCCGCACCCAAAAGCCGCGCACTGGTCAAAGCACGTTATCACATCGCCTCCCAGCCGATTCTGGACTTCCGTTGCCTTGTCCGCATCAAGATACATCTTCGCCCCGTCGATGTGACTCGTAAACTCCACTCCGTTATCATCCACCTTACTCAGCGAGCCTTTCCACCTGCCGTCCTCAACATCCTCGGAGAAACGCCGACCCAGCGAAAAAATCTGGTATCCCCCGCTGTCGGTCAGAATCGGCTTATTCCAGCCCATAAAGCTGTGAAGTCCGCCAAGACTCTCTATGCAGTCAACCCCAGGCCGAAGAACAAGATGATAAGTGTTCGCCAGAATCATCTCGGCTCCCACTCGCTCAAGCTCTTCAGGCGATATTCCTTTAACCGCACCGGCCGTACCAACCGGCATAAAAACAGGGGTCTCAACCTGGCCATGCACGGTACGTAACAACCCCAGACGGGCCCGGCAGCTTCGGTCCCTGTGTAAGACTTCAAATCCCGACATCTCAATACAAACTCACAATCTCAGCCCCCGGATAGTAATACTCAAGAATCTCCTCGGCAGACTTACCACGCCTCGCCAGGCCCTGGGCGCCACACTGACACATCCCCACGGAGTGACCGTAGCCTCTGCCCGACAAAAAAGCCCACTCCGAGCCCATATCTGCCAGCTCAAACGATGTGCTCCTTATTCTGGCCCCGCTCGGGTCGATGCACAGCCTAAGGTCCTCAGCACGCAGAAAACCCGTCTTGCCGTTCGAACCAACCAGTTTGAACGAAGTTATTCGCCTGAAAGTCCCGTAGTCGCTCACTCTTGCCGCCACAATATCTTTGACGTCGCCCAGCTCCCTCAACCTGGGGTATCGGGCAAAAAGCCGTTCCGTAACTACTGACTTGGCAACCTTGACCATAGGCCAGAAGAAAAAACCGGGCCGAGCAACTTCTTTACAATAATCACAAACACTACCGCGCAGCGGCTCAAATGAATCACCAAACACATTCGAGCTGTCTTCCGTATGGCCGCCGCAGACCGAACTATAATAGCTTGGGAAAATACCCTTACTCCCGTCCGCCTGTTCGCACATCAGAACACGTCCACACGTGCTATCGACCACCGACCAGATTTGAGCCGACTCGCCGCCGAGCCCCAAATAGACCTGGTTCGCCTGGGTCCTGCGAACGTCCCAGTTCCGACCGCCGCCGAAACGGTCCTTTATGTAAAGACAATACGTACGTGCCGCTATCGTTTGTGCCTCCAGGGCGGCAGGCTCCCAGTATTGAGGCATCTCGGCCCCAACCACGCCGGCCAGGTAAGGCTCAATCGGCAGTATGTTTATCGCATCAAAGCTTTCACCGGCGGAATTCACAACCAGCTTCAACTTGCCGCGATAAGAACGACCGTTCAACTCAAAAATGCAGGGCTCCTCCGGAGAAATCACCACCTCCTGCCAATCGTAAGATTCACTTGCCACAATAATCCTGCCGGCCGTCATCCTCACCTCTATGGGCGCACTGCCGGCGCCAAATATCCTTTCGCCGTCCTCTGTCGCTGGATTGATAACTGAAAAGCCCGAGCCAATATGCAGAATGCACCGCCTCAGGTCCTTCTCAAGAAGCACACGGACCCAGAATTCTTCCTCCGCGTTCATCTGAGGTGTTGGCACGCTGACCTGCCTGTCCCCGCAGCCGGCCGTTACCAACAAGAGCGCAACCGCCCACAACAGCGGATATACCCGCCAGAATCTCATCAAATACCATTTGCTCTCTGTTGCCAATTCGCCGTATCACAACCCGCACTCAATCCAGCGTTCGAAGTGAAAGCCCGTACCCCGTAAGCGCCTTCTTAATCTCGTTCAGACTCGTAACCCCGAAGTTCTTGCACCCAAGAAGCTCGGCGTCGGTTTTCCGCACCAGGTCATCCAGCGTCCTGATATCCAGTTTTGTAAGACCCTTTCGAGCACGAACCGACAGGTTCAGGTCCTCCACCGGGCTGCTCAGAAGAGATTTGCGCTCCTCCTGCTCAGTCTCATCTTCGGAGTCGCCTTCCTCATCCGGCTGCTCAACAGCAGCACCAAGCCTCAGCCCCTTCGATTCAAGAACGACCTTTATCTCCTCGAGCGACGTCTCTCCGAAGTTCTTATAAGCCAAAAGCTCCCCCTCCGTAGTCCTCAAGAGGTCCCCCAGTGTGTCGATTCCCATCTTTCTAAAGCAGTTCCTGCTTCGCACGGAAAGCTCAAAATCTGAAAGGGGCGTTTCCAGAATTTGTACCCGCAGGTCTCTTTTTTTCTCCCTCTCCTCATCGTAAAACATCGTCTTTGAGCTTTCGATGTCTTTCTCGAACAAAATCGCCCTCTCATGATTCGGATGAAACTGCAAGACCTTATCCACACACTCCCCGGCCCTATCGAACTCGCCTGCATCCTCGTAAAGCACCGCCAGGTTCAAAAGTGCGTTCACGTGAACCGGAGACCGCAGTACAATCTGCTTATAATAATCAATCGCCGCCTCCTCGTCCCCTTCCAGGTCACACCGGCAGGCCAGACGGAAAAGTGCCTCTTGATGTTCGGGTGACAATTCCAACGCCGTCCTGTAATTCTCGACCGCCTCATCGTAAAGCCCCATAGCCTCCTTCAATCGCCCAAGCTGATAATGGTATTCGGCGCTCACTCCCTCGTAATTTGCCAGATGCTTGAGATCCTCTCCCGCCGAGCCAAAATCACCACCACGGCGATAAGTCTCGGCTTTGTCCAGACTCACGGTCAACGCATCCGCCCCATGTTTTAGACTATAGTTAAGGTGCTCGATGGCCTCCTCGAACCGCCCGATACGTCGAAGCGAATACGCCAAATAGAGAGATTTCTCCTTACACTCGGTCCCTTTGCCCAGCTTGCCCACAGCCTCCTCGTATCTTGCCAGTATAAAAAGCCCCACACCCACTGCCAGCCGGGCCTGCTCAGCCGTCCGCGACATATTCTCCGCCACCTGCTCAGCAAAGGCTCTTTCATTGCTCTCGCTGCTGTGAACCCACTGCGAAAGCCTTTGAATCTCTTCCATCGAACACTGCTGGTCACCAAACAAATCAATCCTTAATTCGGCAATCGCTTCCATCCCGGTCTACTCCTGCATACTCTTTCTATTACCACGCCTGTTTTACTATACATCCTCAGCAAGCCACGTATTATATAGCCCCCGCCTGGTTTTGCAACACCTTTTTCAGCCGGCCCGCAGATGCAGGTTAAGACGCCGAACTTGCAACTGGAACTGCTCTTTCACGGCGATTATAGCCTTCCACTTTGTGTATTTTCAACGTTATTCCAGGTAAAGGCACGGTGCTTTCATTTTACATTTTGGACTTTCTTTGCTGCTTCTTTGGCAAAGTAGGTGATGATGACGTCGGCGCCGGCGCGTTTGATGGAGGTCAGCATCTCCATCATCGCGGCATCTCTATCCAGAAGCCCGGCATCGGCGGCAGTATTCAGCATCATATACTCGCCGCTGACGTTATAAGCTGCGAGGGGACGGTCAAACCGCTGCCGGGTGCGGTGGATAATATCCAGAAAGCACAAGGCGGGCTTTATCATCACAATGTCGGCCCCCTCTTCGATGTCAAGGGCAATCTCAGCCATAGCCTGGTCGCCGTTGGCGGGGTCCATCTGATAACCCCTGCGGTCGCCAAAGGCCGGGGCGGATTCCGCCGCGTCGCGGAAGGGCCCGTAAAACGCCGAGGCGTACTTCGCAGCGTAGGACATAATTGCCGTGTCACTAAAGCCGTTTTCTTCGAGCGCCTCACGGATATAACGCACACGCCCATCCATCATATCACTGGGGGCTACGATATCGGCCCCTGCCTGGACGTGTGACAGGGCCACTTTCGCCAGCAGCTCACACGTCGCGTCGTTATCCACTTTGCCGTTACTGATAACACCACAGTGACCGTGGTCGGTATACTCGCAGAGGCATACGTCGGTGATGACCAGCAGTTCCGGCACAGCTTTCTTGATTTCTCTGACCGCCCGCTGGACGGCGCCGTTTTCCGCCCACGCCTCTGAACCGGCAGCATCCTTTTTTGCCGGCAGACCAAAAAGAAGCACCGCCGGTATCCCCAGTTCAGCAACGTCCCGAGCTTCTGCGGCGATTGTATCGGGCGAAAAGTGAAAACAGCCCGTCATCGACTTAATCGGCTCTTTGAGACCTTTGCCCTCACGAACAAAAAGAGGATAGACAAAGTCATCCACACTCAAGGCGGTCTCACGCACCAGGCGGCGCATCGCCTCGCTCGTCCGCAATCTTCTCATTCTTGTCTTCGGAAAAAGCATTTACCGCACTCCCTGTATTTTCGTGTCTGATACTGTTTTGGGTCTCCCGACCTCAGCCGGCCTCGTGGTTTCGCAAGCTCGCTGGTAATCATCAGTAGTTTATCGCCAATATTTTGTTGTCATGTTCGTCTGTCGCCCTGACACCGTGCAGCGACTTTCGGGATTCGCCCTGGCCAATATTGATAGTATAGCTGCCCCTGTGGAAGACCTTCGGCCTGAACGTCTGGCCGCTGATACGCAGCGTATAGACGACTTGATTATTGGATTCGTCGATAATTTGCACCACAAGATTGAGCTTGTTGTTTATCTTGAGGCTCGGCAGATAAGCGACTGCCTTTCGGCCGTAGTTATCCTGCTGGCTGATAGTCATCGGCCAACCGGGGTACTGCCTGGCGTTTGGCTCAGCCACATCCACATTTCGGGGCCAACATTCGAACGTGATTTGACGTGTACGCTTATCGAATCTGACAACTCCGAATCCTGCGGCGCGGGTAGTCAGCTTGTCGCCGGCATTCGGTTCTTTGGTTGGATTGGCGACAGCCCGGCAAGTTGTCTTGTTACCGAAACCATCCAGATATTCACCGGTATATTCCGGCAGACCGGCGACGCGATTGCCGCCCGGAGTCAGCGGGTCCCACCACCGAAGATAAAAGTTGGCAATCGACGGCACACAAAACGAATAACATGCGTCGTTCCATTGTTCGATACCGTGATGGAAAATGCTGGCTAAGTGCTGGTCGCCGGCGATATGGACAGCAAAGGCCTTGCGTATTTCCGCCAGGGCCCTGTTGCGCCCCGTCTGTGGCCAGCCGTTCGAATCCAAATCAGCCAGGACTCGGTAACCGACTTTGCCATGAACATGGGCGCCGCCGCAGAAGATTGTCTGTGACAGGACCGCCTTCATATCACAATCGTGCCAATCCGCCGCCCAATGCCGCAAAAACTCCAGTTGACGCTCGCCAAGCAGCTTCGCCCCGGCAACATCAAGACTTTTCGGGTCATAATCAGGCTCAACGATGTGGTCCGGCCGCGGACCCCGCTGCGGAACCAGGCCGGCCGGGCCTGTCTTGAACTTCCGGTCCTCGATAATGGCAAAGCTGATACGCCCTATTGTCAGCGAAGTGTAATAGACTCCAATACCCCGCCGGACAGGTGTCGGGTCATACGGGTCGGGCAAATGGCTCGTCTGCGTCCGCTCGACCTCTTTGACATATTCGACCGGCCGGAAATAGCCGCCGTCATCTCCGGTCTGCCTATTGGATTTCCTGCCTTCGGCTCCCCACAGATTCGACTGGCCCACGTCGTGGTCATCAGGGATAGTCACCGTAGGGATATTGCGTATAATCTCGCCGAAGTCACGCCCAAATTTCAGCCAGTACGCGTAATGCCTCGTATGGTCGTACACCTGGTCGCCCGAGAAAAACAGCAGGTCCGGCTTAATCTTCTTTACGTTCTCGATGATATCGGTCCTGGGGATGTCACCGTCGTGGCGCCGGTAGACCGAATTACCCGTAAAAGCGGCAACCACAATCGTGTCTTTATCAACGGGGTCTCTCTTGATAATACCGTCATAGAACGCCGAGATGCCGTGAGCCAGCCGATATTTGACATTCCTGCTCGAATCCCAGTTCTCTATCCGAAACGTCGCAATCCAGCCCTTCTCAATCACATCGCTTTCGGCAATCTCAACCCATCGGCCGTCGCTTCTTATCTCGAGACGCACCGTACGAGGGTCATCCTTGTCCAGCGGATAGAGCTGCGCGGTCATCTTCATCACATTGTTATGAACGGTATAAAGTGCAAAACAGATGACCTTGTCCTTCGTTACTTCGGGAATCTCCAGCCCGGAGTCCGCAGCCGACACAACCGACACACAAGCCAGTACGACGATGACAGCAGCAGACAGATAGATTGCATCATTGCTTTTCTTAGCCGTACTGCGTGTCAGGAACCGATAGAGTAGAGTTCTCATTTCTATTCTCGTAAGCCAAAATTTTCATTACTCGGTATTCGGCAATGCTATCAGTCTATTCGGATATTTCGTCGTCGGTCAGGTAGCACGCCGGCTCGTTACGCCAGCTCTCAACAGCCGGGTCGGAACCAAGGAACCTGTAATTGGCCCTGCACAACTCGAACCAGCGGCAGCCAAGGCACCTGGACTCTGCAAATTGAGATTTGTTTCGCAGCTTACTCAGGACCGGCTCAGCCGAGTTGTGCCAAATCTGGCCGAAGCTCTTTTCCTTAACATTGCCAAGCGAATAATTCATCCAGAACTGGTCGGGGTGTACGTCTCCCGCCCAGCTCACACAGCCTATCTTCTCACCGGTTTTGTTGCCGCCGTTAGTCATCAAAAGTCGTTTGGCCTTTTCGTAATGCTCGCTGTTTTGTCTTTCCATTCTCACCAGCAGATAGGGCCCGTCCGCGTGATTGCCCACCGTCAGCACCTCGTCCACCGAATCCTTTTGCACGGCCTCGTCGGTCTTTTCAATTATAGTATCGACGACGCTCCGCGTCTGCTCTGCGCTCGGGACCTGCCCTGCCAGGGCTTTGGCCCTTCCCGTCCGGATAAGGTGATAGTAACAAATGCGTCTTACGCCCTCCGAGGCTGCAATGTCGAAGACCGCAGGAACCTGGTCGGCGTTGGCCTTTGTTATCGTAAAACGCAAACCGGTTTTTATGCCCGCGTTTCGGCAGTTTTCGATTGCCATCAACGCCGCTTTGAACGCTCCCGCGACCCGCCTGAATTTATCGTGGAACTCTTGCTGCCCATCGAGTGAAATACCCGCGTAGCCGAGACCAACGTCAGCAAGCTTCTTAGCGGTGTCAGCATCTATAACGGTCCCGTTTGTGGAAATTACCGTTCGCATCCCCAACCTCTTTGCCTCGGCGAGTAACTCGAATACGTCACTTCGCAGCAGTGGCTCTCCCCCGCTGAAAAGTACAACGGGGCAGTTCGCCTCGGCCAGCCCGGCCAGCATCCTCTTTGCCTCGGCCGTAGTCAGTTCGACGTCGGCGCGGTCGTACTGCGAAGCGCTGTAGCAGTGCAGGCATCTTAGATTGCAGCGAGCTGTGCAGTTATAGACAATCACCGGGCCGAAACGGTTCGCCTCGGAGTAACGAAGGTAATCCGATTCGCCGGCCAGACCGCAGTACAGCTTCGAGATATTTATCACGACGCAATCCCTTCAATGGCTGCAAGAAGTCCGTCAACCGTATGCTCCGAAGCCTCTATGTCAGCAGCGATACCGAGCTGCCTTAACTGCTCGGAAGTCACCGGGCCGATTGACGCAACTTTCGCCCTGCTTGAATTGACAACCTCGACGGGGACCTGTTGGAAGAACATCCTGGCCTCGGACGGGCTGGCAAAAGTCAACCAATCCACCTTGCCGCCTGCGATTTGCTCCTGCAGCATTGTGCAATCGCTCTTCATCGGAACCGCGTCATAAACAGCCACGTCATCCACCACCGCCTTTGCCTCTTCAAGCAGCGCCGGCAAATCCTTCGAGGCTGACCTCGAACGCAAAAGCAGAATCTTTTTCTCCTCCAGACTGGCCAGTGCTATCAATTCTCTGCCTAATTCTTTTGCCGTGAAGACGCCGGGTACAAGCTCCGGCCTGATACCGAATTCCGCCAGGGCCCCAGCCGTCTGCGGCCCGATTGCCGCAACCTTCACCGAGGCAAAAACACGTGCGTCTTTGCCCAGTTTGCCCAGCATCTCGAAGAAAATATTGACCCCGTTTCGGCTGGTAAAGACCACCCAGTCGTATTGGCCAAATCTCGTGAGCGTGCTGATAAAACCTGTTTTTTCCGTCAGGGGCACGATTCGTATTGTGCTAAGCTCTATCGGTTTGCCGCCACGGTTGATGACCTTCTCAGCAGACTCAGCGTTGCCGCGCGCATCGCGGGTAAGGACAATACTCTTGCCGAAAAACGGCATCCTCGAAAACCAGTCGAAGCGCCTATCTCCAGCGGCAGCGGCGCCAATCAGGATAATCGCCGGCGGCTCAATGCCTTCGCTTTTGCACCGTCCGGCGATTTCGCTCAGCGTAGCTCTTACAGTATTCTGTGTCGGCAGGGTAGCGTCTGCGATTACCGCCGCGGGGGTGTCCTGCTTCATTCCGTTTTCCACAAGCCGCTCAGCAATAAAGGCCAGGCTCCCCACACCCATATAGATAACTATCGTCCCGCCGAATTTGGCCAGCCGGTTAAAGTCGATGCTGCTTTGCTGCTTATCGTCGGCTTCCCGGCCGGTCACAAACACCACCTGGGAATTGCAGGCCCTGTCCGTAAGCAGTATCCCGGCAAAACCTGCCGCCGCAGAGGCAGCAGTAACACCAGGAACTATCTCAAAATCAATCCCCGCATCAGCCAGCGCTGCCAGCTCTTCAGCCGCCCTGCCGAATATCGTCGGGTCGCCTCCCTTTAACCGCACTATCGTTTTGTGCTCAGCCGACTTTGCCAGCAGCAGTTCGTTTATCTGCTGCTGCGTATATGACCGCGTGCCGACCCCTTTCGGAACGTTTATGATTTCGGCATCCGGCGGGGCAAATCGCAAGAGCGCAGGATTCACCAAACGGTCGCAGATTATACAATCAGCGCGTGAGAGGAGCTCTTTTCCGCGCAGGGTAATCAAATCCGCTCTTCCCGGCCCGGCTCCTACAAGATACACCTTTGTCTTCTTCACATCAGGCATTGCTCTCAACAATTGTGAAACAATACTTGCAATACAATCCGTTCGGTAAGGACCAGCAGCTTTGCGACGCAGCTTAGCTTATTAGATTGGGCTGCAATTTGCAAATCTTTCGGTTTGCTCGCCGGAGGCTCGGCGCCTTCGCACACGCACGTGCTGGACGGGCCGGGGCGTCGGTCACCTTAGTTTCTTCCATATACGTTCCAGCAACGCTACCGGCACAGACGCGATAACCGACAGATAAATCGCCAAGTTTATCGACGAGCATATGTAAGCCATCCACGAGCCGTGTTTGGACAGCGCCTTTTCGATTGAGGGAAAAGCCTTCAGCGACGCGACAAAGACGACAACGGCGGCGATGGCAAACATAGCGCCCCAGAGAACCTTTCTGACGCGAAGTCGGTCCATGAGCAACCCGACCGCTGCCATTACCACTGCGCCGGTGGCCGCGATGGCGACAGGAAACAAGGGATTGTGTAAGTCGCCCCAGCCGGTAACAAAAAATATCCACGTACCGGCAATTGACGAGTACCCCCAGACCATGTATTCATCGCCGGGATAGAAAAAGTGAATGTACGAACACACCGCCCAAATCAAGGGCAAGAGCCACACGTAAAATAAATTCCGCCGCTTCATAGCAACAGCTCCTTAGTACTCGCCGCCGGCAACTGTCAAAGTCTACGGCAGAGTCGTCTGCCGGTTATTTGTGAGCTTATCGAGGATTTCTTGGCCGCCGGCGCCCAGCAGTTGTTCTGCGATTCTTTCCGCGAGGCCCTCAGCCTGCTCGACCGGCCCTGTAAGCTCGCGCCTGATGTAATTTAACCCCTGCACATCCGATATAAAGGCACAAATCGTGATGCTCTCTCTTCGTATCCTTGCAAATGCGCCAACCGGCGCGTGACAGCCGGCACGCATTGCCGCCAGGACGCGCCTCTCGGCCAAAGCCGCGGTCCTTGCATTCTTGTCGTCTATCGCGCCTATCAGCTTGCTGGTCTCGGTATCGTCGGCCCTTGTCTGGACCGCCAATGCACCCTGGGCCGCGGCGGGGAGAAATTCCGTCGGCTCCAGACAAAACGAAATCCTCTCGCCGAGGCCAAGCCTTTCCAATCCCGCCCGCGCAAGAATAATCGCATCGAAATCGCCCGCCGCCAGCTTCCTTATTCGCGTCGGCACGTTCCCCCTTATCGCTGCCGCCTCGAGGTCCGGCCGCAGGTGTTTCAACTGGGCAGCCCGCCTCAGGCTCGACGTGCCCACCTTCGCTGAACCCGCAAGCTGCTCAATTGATTCGACAGGCTCAGCCGCTATCACGCAGTCCTCGACAAATCGCCGGTCCAGCACCGCAGCCACCACAAGGCCGGCCCTCGATTCCGTCGGCAAATCCTTGAAGCTGTGCACCGCAAAGTCGGCCTGGCCCGCAGTCAGGGCTTCTTCAACCTGCGACGTGAAAAACCCGCTTGATTTTAAGTCCCAAAGTGCCGTCTGCCTGTCACGGTCGCCGCCCGTGGTCACTTCTTTGATTCTGATTTCGATATCGGGATGAACCTTCCTGACAGCGGCAATGACAATTTCGGTTTGTGCGACAGCAAGCTCCCCGGCCCTGCTTGCAGCGGTAAGGACTTTTCTCATCGGTCTCGCTTGCCCTGCGAAAGAAACATCCTGTTAATCAAATCCGCTGCCTGAAGCTGCTCGGCGGTTACCTGGTCCTCATCGTCGGCCTTAAGAAAACTTATTGGCCCGTGCAGCAGCTTCTTTGCCAGCGACTCGGCGAAGAGCTCGAGCTTCTCACCGCAGTCGTCGCCGAAATCCTTCGCGTATCGCCTCGCCTCACTGCGGGCCAGCTCAATTGCCTGTTGCGTCATGCCGCTTATGACCGGCACCAGGTCAAGCGACTGGTACCATTTGCCAAACTGCCTGGTAAAACCCGCCACGATTGCGTGCGCCTTCGGCACCTCGCTGCTGCGCTTTTGAATATTCCGGCTTATCTGCTCATCCAAATCGTCAATGTTGTACAGAGAGACGCATTCAAAGTCGCCTATAGTCTCGTCAATGTCACGCGGCACCGCAATATCTATTATCAGCAGCGGCTTGTCTCTTGTCGCCAATACAGACTCGGTCATCTCGCTCGTCAACACCGGTCGCTCGGCCCCGGTCGAGCTTATCAGCAAATCAACATCACCCAGCCGGGCAGCTACCTCATCAAGACCGATTACCTGACCTGTCCTGAGTCTCGAGCTCATCTGCTCAGCCGTGTCGCGGCTGCGGTTTGCAATAATGAGCTTTCCCAGACCCGCCTTTATCAGATACTTCGCCGCCAGCTCGGCATTTTCCCCGGCGCCGATTATCATAGCCCCCGACGCCGGCAGTTCGACCTTTTCTCTGGCAACCTCCACCGCTGCCAGGCTCAGTGACACCGCACCGCAATTAATATCGGTATGTGTGCGCACCGCCTTGCCGACCCGAAACGCAGTGTGGAAAAGATGGTGAAACATAAACCTGCTTGTTCGACAATCCAGCGACATCTTGTAGGCGCCCTTGACCTGGGACAGCACCTGGTTTTCGCCAAGCATCTGCGAATCCAGACCCGCCGCAACCTCGAAAAGATGGCGCGCAACATCGATACCGGTAACTTGGCGGCTGTGCTCGCTCCAGGTCTCGACGCCCTGCGGTCGAACCTCCGCGATAACGTCCCGCAGGAAACCGCCGGTGTTGAAGGACTTCTTCGCGTAGAGATAAAACTCCACACGATTGCACGTGTCAAGAACGGCAGCTTCGCCGATATTCTCGTCGGCGTGCATGCGTCTGAGCATAAGCCGTTGCTGCTCGTCCGAGAACGACACCTGCTCCCGCACCTGCACGGGACAATCGTGATAAGTTATGCTGTGTAAAACAAGCTTCACTTCATTTCAATCCTTCCCTGGGCCCTGATACCGTTAGTATAACCGCAAATTGAAAAATCACAAGCTCCAAGCCGTCAAAAACCTCCTGTCGAGGTATCCGCGGTTAAGCTAATTGGGACACGCTGAAATTGCAAGCATTTTCCAGTTTTTTCGTACACTGTTTACTGTTAAACCTCGGCGTCCGGTATTTTTCACTTGCGGCAATAATCCGCTGGTGCTATTACATCGCCGTTAGCATTGTCGTTAATAACCAACGTGGGACCCAGCAGTACGGACGGGCACGATGGACAAGACGTACAAATCAAAACGTGTGGTGCTCTGGCTTGGCCTGGTCTTGATTGCAGCACTGACTATTCTGTCAATCTACGGCGCGTTTGTAGGCGCGGCGCGGGCCAGGAGCTTTTTCAACTCGGTGCCGCTGATTCTTTATTGGTTCGTTTTTTTAGTCGTCCTCGTGCTTGGTCTGGCGGCATTTCCTCGGCTGGTCCGCACGCCCTCACTGCTGCTGATACATGCCGGCTGCGCGGTGGTTCTGGCAGGTTCTATGTGGGCATCGTATGGGGGACACGCCATCCGAAATGAGCTTCTCGGAACAGACAAGATTCCCCAAGGCAGCATGCAAATATACGAGGGCGGCTCGGGAAAGCATGTGGTTCTGGACGGCGCCGGTGAGATAAAGGAGCTTCCGTTTTCGATAAGGCTCAAAGACTTCGGCATCGAGTACTATGAGCCCGGATACCTGATTGTAGAAAGCCGGAACGGAAAAACCTGGCGAATACCGGCCAAAGTCGGTACGCGGCTTCAACTTGCACCTCATTCGACCACCGTTGAAATCGTGCGAAAGTTTGAGAATTTCAAAATCACACTCGAACAGGGCAAACACCAGGTTATTGACCAGCCGGGCGGTGGCTCCAATCCGGCCCTGGAGATAAGGGTCGACCATAGCAGCGGTTCTGCAGCGACAAGGTACGTCTTTGAGCGCTTCGCGGGACATCCCCATCCGGGTGATGAATTTCAGTTTATCTACCAGAGAATGGCCCGCGAGTACACAAGCCGGGTTGAAGTGCTGCGTGACGGCCGGGTTGTCGCTCAGAAGAATATCGAAGTGAATCATCCTCTTCATTACGCCGGCTACCACTTTTACCAGAATTCCTACGGCAGCGAAGCCGGCTGGTACACCGTGCTCAGCGTCGTTTCCGACAGCGGGCTCTATATTGTTTACGCCGGTTACGCAATGTTGTGTGTGGGGGTGTTCTGGCTGCTGTGGTTTAGAGAACTGCTGTCTACAAAGCACCGGGTCACGAATAGGTAAATGGAAATAAAATATACAATACAGGGACTCCTGATATACGTTGCAACGGCGGCGTACCTGGCGGCCTTTGTGATGACATTGGTGCGCCTGCGAAAGGCCGGCCGGCACCTGTACTTCTCAGCCTTTATACTTGCGTGTGTTGCCCTGGGTTACAGGGGCTATGTGGTTCGGCATGTACCTATGCAGAATCTTTTCGAAGTGTTTCTGTGCATGGGTGCACTTGTGTACCCAATCTCGATATTCTGCCGACGGGTTCTGCGAGTATCGGGCATCTCAGCCGACATGTTGACAGGGGCGATAGTGCTTTTCCCGGCAGGATTCGTCTTCAGCGACCAGCCGCAGCATCTGCCCCCGGCGCTTCAAAGCTGGCTGTTCGAGCCTCACGTCGCGGTTTACGTGCTTGCATACTTGTTTATGGCAAAAGCAGCTTACCAGGGACTCTGTCAGCTCGCCGATAAAACACCCCGGCAAAATATGCTCGACCACGAACAGGCCACATACCGAATGATTCGCGTGGGCTTTCCACTGCTGACACTCGGCCTGATACTCGGCAGCGTCTGGGGGAAAATCGCCTGGGGCGACTACTGGGGATGGGACCCGAAGGAATCGTGGTCTCTCGCCTCCTGGCTTGTTTACGTCGGTTATTTTCACTTCCGCTATATGTTCGGCAGAAAGTACGCCAGGCTAAACAGCATCTGGGCTGTCCTCGGTATGGCCGTTATCATTGCCACGCTGCTTTGGGTCAATTTGTCCCAGCTTTTTGCGGGTCTGCACAGCTATGCAACGTGATAATCCCATGAAATGCTTCGTTTACAACTCCGAATCCCTACCGTACAATTACCGCCATTGCCCGTAACCACAACAGAGGTCACGACCGATGCGAAAAGACCGCTGCAGAAAGCTCAAGACATCACAAATCTGGGCCGCCGCCGGCCTGGCTGGCTTTCTGCTTGCCGCTGCACTACACTTGACCGGGCCAAAAATACTCATCGGCACAGCACTGATTGCCGCATTCGCCCTGCTGGCTGTCGCGGCAACCACCTCAAAGCGATTCAAAAACATAGCCTTTAGCGTCTGGATATTCGCCTTTGCGGCGGCCGCATTTTGTTATCCACACCTGTTTATCACATGGCGAGGATTTCACCTCCAAAAAACAATAACTCCACTGGTGCAGCTAATCCTCTTTGGGATGGGCATGACGCTGACGTTCCAGGATTTCGCGCGCGTTTTCAAGATGCCGACCGGCGTCTTCATCGGCTTCGTACTGCAGTACACCGTTATGCCCGTGATGGGCTATACGTTCGCAAGTGCCTTCGGCCTGCCGCCGCACGTCGCGGTGGGCCTGATTCTGGTGGGCTCCTGTCCCGGAGGAGTGGCCTCCAATGTCATCACATACATTGCAGGCGCAAACGTCGCGCTTTCTGTCACTATGACCGCCTGCTCTACACTGCTGTCGCCACTGATGACACCACTGGCTATGAAACTCCTGGCGGGACAATACATCCAGATAGACGCACTTGGGATGATGCTTACGATATTCAAGATGATTATACTGCCGCTGCTGGCTGGACTGCTGATTAACCTGTACGCAAAAAGACTGGCCCAGCGACTTGTTCGCATACTGCCGACGCTGGCCATGCTGTCGATTTGTATCATCATCGCCATCACCATAGCG
>Ga0210003_1000558_pt1 | contig 33531 bp, 57 predicted proteins | sample LantaG_FD_182804 | JGI IMG/M metagenome (GOLD analysis project Ga0210003, IMG submission 182804) | Deep subsurface microbial communities from Baltic Sea to uncover new lineages of life (NeLLi) - Landsort_02402 metaG (SPAdes) (version 2) | ecosystem: Environmental > Aquatic > Marine > Oceanic >...
ACATTTTTGACAGGTGTAGTCGTCTCTGTTCTTAATTTGTTCTTTCAATTCTTTATTAAATTCAAATGGGTAAGGTTCATTACCTGTACCACCATTCCAATTATAATGATTCTCTGCTTTGTTCCACTTGCTAAAACATTCAAAACTACAGAAAGCTCTTTTCCTAAACTTTTCTATTTCAAATTCTTTCCCACAACCTTTACAAATTCGGACTTCACGATGATCTTCTTTTTTACATTCAATACTACAATGGATTTGGGTTTTTAATTTTCGTGGTCTCCAAAATTCCTTTCCACAGTAAGCACATTTTATATAAACACCTTTTCCTTTGTTATGAGGAACTAGATGCTCATGCTGACATTTTTTGGAACAATACTTTCTCCCTTTTGCTTTCCAGGGCACCAAATCAAATTTCTTACCACAATTAAGACAAGTTACAGTAACGGGTGGTTTACGATTAGGGGAAGGTTTACCTCTCCAAGGAGCGTTTAAAGAAAGCTTCCTCTTCGTCTCTTCAGAAAGTTTCTTACCCATGTGACTTCGACTTCGTCTCTCTTTTTGTTGTTTAGCCTCTTCGGAGCCATAAATCTCTTCGTATGTTTTCCCTTTAAGACTATGTTTTCTCTTTACCTCACTCATCTTAGATTTTCCTTTAAGTTATCTTAGTTAAATATTTAAAGCGATTTCTAAGTTTCATTAGTTAACTCGTTATATTAGAACCACTTACGAACTCCACGAAGAGCTCGGTCAAGAGATCTGGGATATCCCACCGTACTTGAGAACTGACCCTCCATTCGTAGACTCGATAAAGCCATAACCTTTTTCGTTTTCTCTAACATCGATAGATATGCAGTTAGTAAAGGCCCCCAAATTCCTGAATACTTTCCACTTCTGTCTCTTCCTATAGAAATTCCATTATCGGAATAAGTAAAATGTTTCCCGGCTTCCAAAATTGACAATCCAATCAACCCCCAAATGACACCACCAAGCTCAATCAATCCAAAATATTGTTCTGGTAAAGTACTTGCACTATACGAAGTCACCATGGGCGGGAAGAAATTAAATTGGTCTATCGAATTTTGAACATATGTTCGTAATTCGGCGTCTTCATCTGGAAATTTATCTTGGTATTGATTTATTCCCGGTTGCATGAGTAATTTGTCTCTCATTCCTCTTACTAAAACAGCTTCTTTGATTGAAATTTTTGTACTTACAACTCTAAAAACTTGAGGAACTTCTTGGTATGTATATTCTTCTTCAATTGTTCCACTCCAAAAAGCGCCGTAGTAACCAAAAGACGCATCTGTTCTTAATTTAATATCCAAATAGTAAACACCGGTTGAGCCCGATACAACAGTGGGAGTTACATTATTTAAACTTACACCGTCTGAATCTGTTACAATGGTATCATCTTGAAAGCGTACAGTTACTCCTGGGTCGACAGGAGTAGTTGCTACGCCAGCAGCATTTTTATAAGTCGTGTAAATTCTTTCTGGTTGTCCCCTATAAATGTATTGCATAAATTACTCCTCCGTTCTCTCTCGATATTCTTTTTCATCAAGTCTTTTTAAATCTTTTTCATTCAATTGTTTATTAATCACAACCAACCCAAACATATCCGTTCCTTCAAAACCCGGGTGGTCGTAAATGTACACACCATATTTCGCACAAGCTTTTTTCATCCCCTCTATTAACCCTTCGATATCTTTCCAGTCAGAAGCAACAACCTCATAATCAAAACCTAGTTCTATAGGCTCCCCAATATCCGACATTACCCCATATTTTTTATAAGGATTAAAATCCATATTACCCCCCCTTTGGTCTTCCGGGTTTAATCGTCCCGCCACCTAATTCATCCCAGAGACTGCCAGCCATTGCTGTATCTGGGGTGGCGTCAGCATTAGCAATAACACCTTTACCTTCTATAGATATCGTTAATGCCATTTATTTTATTCCTTCAACCGTTTTATAAACTTGTAACAAATAATATGCTGTATCTCCTGGATCACATTTTCTCGTTATTGGACTCACATTACAATGTCCTAAAAATCTCGTTATCGTTGAAACTTCAAATTTTAAATAATCTAACAACTGTATAGTTGAAACTATTTGGGCATCCGATGGGTCTACTCTCGTCTGTTTTTCTCCTAAGGAAGAGTGAGAATATTGCTCAAAATTTCCGGTTCTTTTAAAGCAAAAAAATTTGCCCTGAAGGGCAATACCTATCCCCCTTGTATTTGCTCCCTTCGCATGCCACACTATATCAGTTAACCTATTTGCTTGATATATCATTCCGTTTGGATATGTAATATGAAAGTGGTACGTAAAATGAGGACATCCCTTTTTTGAAATATGATTCGGCCCAATATCGTAGTGATTAATTTGTTCTAAAGTTGCGTAAGTATCCGAAGTATGCAAAACAACAGTATCAACCTTATCAATCTTTCGTATATCCCATTTCCTTGTAGGATGCCACTCTAAATCATCAATAGCGTTCACTATTTGTATTTTAGATGAACGCGCCTTTTTAAACTGGTTTTTTAATAATCCGTAATGAAAATTTCCTATTTCTTACCCCCGTTTGTCTTTCTTTCCCACGCTGCTGTAAAACCTACACCCATCCAAACGCCAGCAACTATCGACATACATATTGCAAACTCATTTACAGTCGTACATAAAGGTAATCCTTTAAACCAAACCATAAAAGTTACAATAGTGGCTCCTATAAATTTGCGCGACTTTCCCATACTAAATAAATTACTTACAAAGTCAACTACAGATACAGGAAATTGTTTTACCGATTCTTTAAAATTTTTACTTTCCACTCATATCCTCCTTTGCTTCTAATCTAACGTGATTATTTTGTAATATGTTTTTTGTCTGAAAGGAATTGAATCCTAACAGTGTAATTCCAGTCAAAAGAAGTACAATAATTGCCCATACAAATTTCATCTGTCCTGTTAATCTCCCAAGACTAAAAGCATTTTGCACTATTGTTTTAGCATTATCATCTTTAAAGTCTCCTATCGTTTTACATAGATTCTCAACTGATTTAGTGCTCTCGTGTATATCGATCCCCATGTGTTTTATATCCGCACATAGTGTTGCTTGTTCTACTTTTAGGTTTGATACATCTTTTGATAATTGCCCCGTTACTTCCTCTAATCTTTCGACCTTGACCCGCACAGTCTCTTGTTTAACCTTATCATTATTTCCATTTCCGTTGCTCATCACTCCCCATCTCTTTTTAAATTTTTATGATAGAAACATTAATTCTAGTCTTCTTAAAATTAAAATTCTCCGGAATTCCAATTGCCGGCAAGAAAATAAAGGAACCAAATCTGGTACCTATACCGATGTCAAATTTTGACAAATCAACATTATCAAAATCACTTATCAAACTTGAGTATCCTACCTTGTAACACCAACTAAAGAAACTTCTTCCCTCTTCAAAGCCAGAATATTTTACTTTTAAATCGTCAATTTTTAAAGTTGAATCGGAAGAAAATAAAACAGAAGTGTAAAAATCTTTACCTTCTTTTCTTATTTCTAAACTAAGTTTAAGGGGGTCTTTCTCGACTTCTACATAAGCAAAGGGTGGGCTGGTAAGTGTGTACCCGGATACACGGGTTGCTCCTTCTTTTTTATCAAAAGAAACTCGATAACGAATAACACTGTCTGCAAAAATCGTTTCTTGTGTTGCATTTTCAAAGTTAAAGATTACTTTTTTGTAATGACCAATTAAATCTGCCTGAAGTCGTATTTTGGCGTCATCAAATTTAAATTTTTGGGAAGCAACTAAAACGGTGTTGGCGTCTAAAACTCGAATACGATAAAGATCAGTTCTTAGTCGTTGTATTTCTCTAGATTGGGACCAAGTTTTGTAAATAAAGAAAATAACAAAAAGAGATATGACAAAGAGAATAAAACTAAAAAAAATCGTCTTTATTCGAGAAAACATTTATTTCTCCGCCATAGGTTTAGTTCTTACTTCAGTTTTGGGAAGTTGATAATCTTTTTCAACTCTCTTTCCATTAACTCGAAAATCTTTTGGGGTTGGAATTTCTTTCGATCCTCTGGATATGGAAGCATTTATCTCTTCATCTTCTTTTACAGCTTTTAAAATTCTTTCTTGATCTTCAATCTTTGCTTGGCGCGATGCAACTTTTCCTTGCTCTATTTTTTCGAAAACAGATTTGTCTATCTTCGATTCGTATTTATAGGCTGGAGTAGAGTGGGCTGTTTTCTTTTCTTTTGTAATTTTAATATTTGCACGTGTAAAGGCTCCAACATCTTCAGCTTTTGGAATCTTTTTTATTCCACGCTTTATTTCTTTTGGGGGTTCTGGTAAATCCATACCCTCTTTGTAATCTAAAAGCCACCCCTCTTTAAAAGATGCACTTAATGATTTTGAATTCTCAACATCCTCTTCCCTAAACCTAGACAAATCAAAAGGCTCATAAGAAGTAACTATAATAGAGTGACTGCCCAAATCATCAATAGTTACCTCATAACCTTTTTCTGCAATAATCAAATTTCCGGTTCTATTTATTTTCACTTTTTTCCTCCTTTGATTCGGAAGTTCTTTGCATAACTTTAAAAATAATAACAGGGAGATCATTCCAGGCATCCCCTGTAATATCTCGAACTAAAGCCTTCATGGATTCTGCGCGCTTGGAGTCTGAAAAACTTGCCTCAATCACATTGTAAATTCTTCCTCTCATGCGATTAAAAGTATCGTTAACGGCTTCTTGAACTGAAGTTAACAAGAGCGTTTCCTTTACTTGACTTCTATTTACTTCGCGGGACTCTTTTTTTGACAATTTTACTCCTTTCTGATTAAAGGAATTAAAGGGAGGGATATAAAATCCCTCCCTATTTACTCTTACGGTGAACCTGTATAAGTTCCTTTAGCCACACCATTGGAATTAACAATAGTCATTCCAATATTCTCATAACCAACATAGGCTATAAGAGCACGTTTAGGTTCGTCATCAGGCATCAAAATAACGTCAGTCCTAATAGGCATTACACCGAAGAATCTAGGCTCTGTCATACAGAAAACTGTATTCTTAGGAACCTGTCTGCTTACAACGATGTCAACACCCCACAGACGCGCCCTTAATCCGGACTCTATAATCTCTCTCATAGTTACTGGGTCGATTTCGTCACGATCCCAACTCAGTAAATGGGTATAAGAAAGTGGATGCATAAGAAAACTATAAACAGGAAGATCATGCTGAATAATCTGCGCAAAAATCTTTCTTAGAAAAGCCTTAGAAACACCAGCAGTTGACGTTTGTACGGGGTTGTTTGTCGTGTTAGCTGTAACAGTGGTATCACAAAGAGCTAAGAACTGCGAATCTTCTTCCAACTGAATCTCAATTCTTATCTTCTCTTGAAGCCTGTCCAGTACATTAAATCGTCTTTGCTGAATCTCAGAAAGTCTAATTCCATTAGGCGCAAATATCTCCCATGTTTCAGGTGAAACATATGTTCCTTCTGTAATAAACTCAATAACTTCACCGCGCTTACTTATAGTTGTAGCAAAAGCGTCGATGTCTCTATCATATCGTGCTATCTGACCTTGAGCTAGAACATCAATCTCAAAGTATCTTCGACACATTCCTTGATAGTCAAGCTTCTCCCTTATAGGAATAGCCATCTGTGCGCCTAAAGCCTGTCTTGCACTCTCTTTCATCAGAGACTGCCAAATCTGCGAGTTATCAACGGCTTGGTTGTATGTAGTGTAAGGATCATTCAATGTATATCCACCAGTCTTTTGTGCGAATCCTGTTCCAGGTTGTCCTGGCTTACGTCCAGGTAAATATGCACTTCCTTCTTTTTTCATTCTTTTTTACACCTCCTTTTCTTTATAAATTTTTTGAAACTTTGCTTACCTGGACTGAACTTTATATTTTAACTTCTTACTCTTTCAACTTAGATTCTCTCAATCTTACGCCTCTTCTACGCAGGAGGAGCCCAATCAGATATCCCAGGAGTACCCTTTCCGATTGTATATTCTTCCCCAGATTCTAAATCTTTTGCAACTGATTGCAAGTGACTTATTACTTGTTCAAATGTATCAAACCATTCAGCATTAATGAAATCTGGCATTCCTGAACTCACACTAAAGTTTGCTACATACCATTTTTCTTCTTCTACTTCATCTTCTTCATCTTGCGCCCTTTTTATTCGAGAAGATTCTTTTAATCCAGTACCTCTTTCTGGAAGCAGTTCTTCTATCGGAGTAGCTTCAATCATCTTTTCGGCGTCTTCTTCTGAAACTTGATAATGATTCATCACCCTTTCAACGTCAGACTTTGGTTGGCCGAAATTTCTTTCCGGTTTGTGTCTAAAAAAGAATCGCTCTTGAGGAATTGTGGCTTGTTTTGTTTTTTTGGAAGCAAAATAAACTCCCATACCTGAACCTTCTGACTCTTCTATCGCTTCATACCCTACTTGCCCTTCATTTACCAATGCATCAACAGCGTTTGAAATTTCTTCTAAGTCATAGTTATCCCCAAATACACTTTCTAAATCGTTGTCGTCAACTCTACCAACTTCCTGAATATATTCAAGAATTTCTGACTTCAAAGAATCCTCGTCTTCGTCCTGTGCTTTCTTTTTCAAAGAAGATTGTTTTCTCAAACCTTTCTCGATGTCTCCTACTTTTTGTACTTTTGTAAGAAATGTACTTCCCATACTAACTCACCTCCCTATCAGTTCTTTAGGAACTACTTTTTTTATTCTTATAGTAAATGGATGTTTCCGATACACTATGGCCTTACCTCTTCGTAACATCCTGCCGGCCTTTCCTGCGTGGGTCGGTAGTAATTTTTGGTACCCCCAATCAATAACTCTAACATGTACATGGTGTTTCGTTCCATCCAATTTAATTTCCTTCCAAATTTAGTCCCTCTCGAAACCAATACAAAATAAATCTCATAGAGATTTTTTCTATATTAAATCTTCAGTACGAAGCCCAACTGATAATTATTAGCTGCTGTTGGTACTTGGAACATCCAACCGACGTACTCAGCTGCGGTCAACGAACCAGAACCGGAAGTTGCTGTAAGTTTGCCATTTGAGCTAAGAAACAGTACATTTCCAGGTGAACCCGATTCACAATCTGTCTCATAAGCTTTGTATGTGGAACTGTCAGCGTGGTCAATATACATCTTGCCCCCGCCGTAACAAACTGTAACCTTACTTCCAGATGGAATAGTTGCTAATTCGGTGTCGTCGTCGATAATTATACCGGTGACGTTGTTAGTTCCATCGTTCAAAATAACTTCACCCTCATTAGAGCTGTCCCACATAGCAAACTGTCCGGGAAGCCATGCTGTAGTTATTGTTGCAGCAGATACATCAAGACTGTCTTCAAAACCGAAGAATCCTTTTCTAAGAACTTTACTCATTACTTTTCACCTCCTTTACATGAAATTTTTGATTAAATTTCACTAAAGAAATTTACTTTCTTGTAGGTATTCCTCTTGATCTTGCATAGAGATCGTCATAAGACGTTCCCTTAGACTCTGCTGTCTTTCTTAAAGTATTAAAATTAAATTCCTGCTCTTCCGTAGTTTGTTGATTCTCCGAAGAAGTCTTTGTCAATTGTGGAACAACTCCTACGCCCGCAGCTCTTCTAACTTTGTCTTTTGCTCTTACTACCGCGTCGCCTAACTCCTTTGATGATGTTGGATCAACTCCGCCATATCCTTGAAAACCTTTGCTGTGGTATTCAGAAGCAAGCTTTTCTGCACTTGTAACGCCGTCTGGAAGATTAGCAGTGTCTCCTTCTTTCAAGCCCTTAGCAATTGGTTTCTCTACACTAGGTCCGGATACAACTGGAACGCTTTTGGTTGAGTCATAAGAAATTCCACTCTCGGTGTCGTGCTCTGATGGAATCTTTATTGCGGTTAAAATTTTAGAATCTGTAACAGGAAGTTTACTCGTTGCCGATAATGTTTTTTGATAATCTTCAGGAGAAAGATCCATTATTGCTTTTGTTTCTTCGACCAATGCTTCTTTCGTAAACGGAACAAGTCCTCTACTAGCCTTAATTCGTGCAAGTTTAAAAGCTTGTTTTGCGTGTGCTTCCCTCTGGGCCTGAGATGTTAGTTGTCCGGCATATGAAGCGTCGCCGTAAGCTTTGGTGTAGTATCCTTTAAGATACCCAGGACTTACATCACCTTCTGCGGCTTGTTTTCTAAGAAGTCCACTATTCTTTTGACTTTTTGGAACCTTGTCCCAAGCTGTTTTAGATGCATACTCATCCGGTGAACCTTTAACTTTGTTTTCCTTATCTTTGGCATAGTCATACGCAGAAACCCAAGTTTTTTTAAACTTCTTTTTTTGCGCGTCAGAAAGTTCATCTATCTTTTTCTCCATAGATTTAGGAAAATCTTTAGCTGTCTTTCTCAAAGGAAGATTTATAAGACCTTCTCCTGTAAGAGAAGCGATTACCCATCTACCACTAGACTCTTTTTGAACTGCAAAGATTCCTTTTGAAGATACTAAACTAGCAATTTTACGACCGTAAGAATCGGAAGTAAACGCCTTATAGTTTTCTAAGGTCATGGCTCTTGGGTCAGCGTCACAAACATCTTCAAACGATGCAAACACTACAGGTCCGTTCCCTTTTCTAACTCTCCAACCAGTTCTTGCTGGGATGCTGCCGTGAATTAGATTCAATTGCATCTGCTCTTTTGGTTCTCTTTCCATTGGTCCATGAGGTCTTGGAGTCGAGTGTTCTTTTGTTCTTTGTCCTTTACCTTCGGTGTCAAATGCATTCCATTGTTTAACCTCGTAACTACCTAAACCGGTGTCTTTGTTCATGTCTTTCGTAAGATAGTCTCCTTTGTCTTCTGCCTTAGTCACAGGTTCAAAGGATGCTTCTTTCTCATTTCCAAAGGTTGTTTTGAAAAAGTTAAAAGCTTTCTTAACTCTAGAAGCGGCCTTAACTGCAAATGAAATCTCATCGGTTGGGGAGAGACTTGGTACGTCACCAATGTCTACCTCCTCAGGTTCAATATCAAGTTCGGACGACTTCTTATTCTTAACTTCTTCCGGAATGACCTTTTCAACATCGTCCACTATGTCTTCTGTTTTGTCAATAGCCTTTTGAACGTCTTTAATGGTTTGTTTTGCTTCATCAGCAAACTTCTCACCCTTTCTTGCCTTTCTAGTTAGCCTCTTTGCTTCTTTTGACTTTCCTGAAAGATCTTCTTCTACGGTGTCAAGACTTTCGTCAGCTTTCTCAAGAACCTTTTTGTCCTTCTTGTCAGCTTCATCTTTGGCATCATCTATAATGTCACCAAGCGCGCCTGCTGCATCCTCTGTTAAATCTACAGCATCATCAATTTTCTTTGTATCTTCCTCGGACATCTTTTTTCTCGATGCCTTCTTGGCGTCGTCAAGAGTGTTTTGAGCCTCATCAAGAGTTTCTTTAACATAGTCTATTGTTCCCGGTTCAGCCTTTTCATCTTTTTCATCTTTTTCGCCTTTAGGTTTCTCGTCTTTAGGCTCGCCTTCAGGCTTTTCGTCTTGAAGCTTTTTAATATTCTCAAGAACTTCGTCTGCTTTCTTTTCCATATCTACCCTCCTTCCTTCTATTTTTGAAGCGTTTCTCACTCCGCTTTCTTCCTTAAAATTCATACCCAAAGGACTTTCAACTTGCTGGGTATGTTCCTTTGTTCTTTGTCCTTTACCTTCATTAGCAAATTCATTCCATTGTTTAACCTCATAACCACCTAAACCGGTGTCTTTGTTCATGTCTTTCGTAAGATAGTCTCCTTTGTCTTCTGCCTTAGTCACAGGTTCAAAGGATGCTTCTTTTGATTGCTCTTTTGGTTGCTCTTTTGGTTGCTCTTTCATTTTATCACCTCCCTTTCTATATTTCATTAAGTTTTCATAATATTCTGGAAAAATCTCTTTAAGTTTTGATTGCCCGAGAAGTTCTGAATCTGCGTTGTTGACTATATTTGTTAACTTATCTCTTTCTGTTGCAATCATCAACCACTTTGGAGAAGCTCCTTCTTTATTCTCATCCCACGTTTCTTTTAATGAGTCTATAGAGCTTCTAACATCCTCAAGATACTCATTTAATTGCTCAACGGATGTTATTGGTAATGCCGCCTTTTTCAAATTTGGTAGCCCCCTCTCTTGAAGTTCCTGTTTAAAAGAATCTAACAAATAGCCCATCTAATTCTCCTCCTTAAATATTTAAGACTGAAAAATTACCCTAATCTCCGTTGAGTACACGAACAACCAATAAAAGTTGCTCATTTGTAAAATTCCCCCAAGAACACTTTTTAGCGATTTTCTCTAAGACATGACCCCTATCAAAGGCTGGATTAGAAACTACACTCAATTCAAAAAATTGCAACCCATAATTTATTTCAAACACTCTGGCTAAAACCATGTGATTAGATTTTTTATTCAAAACTTCTTGTCTATCGTTTTCTCTTGGAAGAACCCACTTCAACCAAGGAGACTCAAAAGTTCCGTTTTTAATGAGTCCTCTTATTTGTTCCGCAGGAACAAGTTTTGTACCCCCCTTGTTCCACTTGATATCATCACAAAACTGATGTTCAAAATGGGCGGTGTTGCCACAAACGGAACACGTTGAATAATCTACGTTAGTACCCATTGAAACGTGTAAAGGTTCACCTTTGTCTATCTTGCGCCCAATTGTTGGAGCTCTTTCCTTATCTATTTTCATTAAAACCTCAATAGAGCCGTCTTTCTGACCGGGAACACCAAGCACATCAACACGCTCTCTATCAGGAATGTCAAACCAAGAAGAATATTTTTTAGGAAGATTAAAGGCGTTGAGATAGGATGCGGGAAGAGTACCAATACTATTACGTATATCATTACTCTGATGCTCTACAAAGGCATCCTTACCTTCAAAACTCTTGTACCCGTAATGCGGGCGGTCATCTATAAACTGGGAATATGGAAAGCCATCATTGTTTCCATTGTCCCCATCTATCTCTAAATTACCTATTGCGCGAGTTCTAATGTAGTAATAGTCTGGGTCAACGTTCTCAATGCGCTGAATATTGGACATCTTGTAAAAACGTCCAACATCCGCACTTTGTACAAGTCCGATAACTGTAACTGACGCTCTCTTAAGTAACATATTTCTATCTAATTATCGGAGAAAATTAAGAAATGTTCTAATGGATAAAAAAGTCAGGAAAAATAAGGAAGGAAATACAAAAGGAAGGAAATACAAAAGGAAGGAAATACAAAAGGAAGGAAATACAAAAGGAAGGAAATATAGAGCAAGGCGAGTAGGACTTACAGATTACAGCTTTCCATCTTGTGTTCTAGCCTATTACCGGAGGGTTAACGGTTACTCGCCTTGCTTTTACAATTAGTCCCACCAAGTTCTCATGTGTTTCTTTAAAAAACGGAATAAATAATCATAGTCTTGTTCCGTCGATGCTGGGTTCGTACAATCGTCTTCTAAAATTCTATCTAATAAAATTCTACAAACTTTAATTTCTTTTATCACATCCTCGGCGTCTTCAAAATATTCTTTATCAAGAGCAAAAGACTTCTCCATAGAAGATAGTTTCTTTCTCATAAGAACTAACAGGTACTCGAAATCCCAATCTCGGTCTCTCCATATGATAGGAAACCATTTTATTAAATTCTTAATTCCTTGGATTAGTGAAAAAAATATCATAATTATATCTCTTTTTGAAGAAGTTCAACTAAAAGGTGGCAAACTACAAGTTGAATCTCTTGTATCCTTTGAGTATTACTGCCACACTTTATGACAACATCACACTCAGGAGCAGAAGAACCGGTTAAAAAAATAACAGGCATCTTAAATGTTTGGGCTATCTCAACAGCTTTAAGAACATTCTTTGAAAGGCCGCTCGTAGTTAAACAAAACAGAACATCATTGAAGTGTGCGAACGCTGATATCTGTGTACTGAAAATATTCTCATACCCAATGTCATTGGCTAACGCCGTAATAACGGCAATGTCGGAAGATAAAGATATTGCGGGAAGAGAGTTTAGTTCCCCCGCAAACTGTCCAACGAGCTCAGCTACAAAGTGCTGAGACATGGATGCAGAGCCTCCGTTACCGCAAACAAGAAGTTTTCCACCGCTCGTAAAACACTTTTTCAATATTGCTAAAGCTTGGGAAATGTCTTCGACAGAAATTTTTTCCAAAAAGGTGTTGTTCGCTTTAACTATTTTTTTGATTTGTGTCTTGATCATTGTTCTCCTTTACTTCATAGAAAAATATTATCCAACTAATGGTTGGAACTATCTCCTTAATATTTTCCCAACCTACGCGTGCTATGAAACAATCTAGTGCAGAAGCAATATGCGGGTCCCCTCCAATTGTAAATAAAGCACTTTTTATTTTCATTCTACCCTTCTTAAAATTTCATCCCACGAAGGGGCAACCGTACCTACTTTTTCGATAACTATACTAGCGGCAATATTAGCCAAGTGTACACAATCAATCATGTCGGCGTTATTTGCAATTCCGAGTGACATAAGGGCAACTACCGTGTCACCCGCACCTGTAACATTGTAAACGTATTCAGCTTTGGTTGAGATGTCATAAATCTTTTGTCCGTCTAAAAAAGTCATACCATCTTCGCCTCGAGTAATGAGTACTTGATTTATATTAAAATTTTCTGATATAAAACGACAAGCTAATTCTGTATCAACAGTATTACTTACTAAGAACGCCTCTTTTTCGTTGGGTGTAACGAGGATAGACCCACGATAGGCGGAGTAATCTTCTCTTTTAGGATCTAATACGATAGGAACACCTCTCTCGTTACATTGAGATATTACAAAGCGTAAAACATCATCGGTAAGCACGCCTTTAGCATAATCAGAAAGAACAACAACATCTACTTTATCAATGTACTTTTTTATTTTTCTAATAATCTCTTGCTCTTTTTGAACGGATAACTTACTCGAAGTTTCTTCATCTATCCTCAACAGCTGCTGGGAGTGTGCAATTATTCTTCTTTTAATAGACGTTTTTCTTCCAAAGTCAAAAACAAGATCCGACGTCATCATCCTACTCAAACGTTTACCCGCAATATCTTGACCAACAACCGCTATAGTAAAAACTTCTCCTCCAAGAGTTCGAAGATTCTTTTGTACGTTTCCACATCCTCCGAGCATGAATTTACGCTCTCGGACTTTGGCGACCGGAACGGGAGCCTCTGGGGATATTCTATCTACATCACTAAAGACATATTCGTCCAACATCAAGTCGCCGACGACTAAAAACTTCTTCTTTGAATTTTGTAAAATATCAATAGTTCTTTTAAGATTCATTTTTCGACAAACTTTGGAGCAAATTCTTGCTCTACTTGAAAGCGGCGCAGAAGAGTTTGAGCGGCGCTATAAAGGTCTTTACAAACATAGTTGGGTTTGGACTTTGAAATATCTAAACCGTTCTTATCTAGTAATACAGTAACGGCGCCGAGATTTTTTCCCATTTGAATGTCCTCTTGGGAATTTCCAATAACAAAAGAACTCCAAGGAGTAATTTCAAATTTTTTACACGCCCGCAGTGCTAAATTGGGAGAAGGTTTCCGGGTTTCTGATTCTCCCGGAAGATCAGGGCTGTAGTAAATCCCATCTATCTTGACTTCGTAACGACTAAGAAGGAGATAACGCAACTTCTTATGGACACGATAAAGGTCTTCTTTTGTAAAGATACCGCGAGCAATACCTGATTGATTTGTAATCACTATAAGTTTAAAGCCGGCATTTTGAAGAAGATACAAAGCCTCTCCAGCGTTTGAAAGCAGGTCTACCCCGGCTGGGTCACCTAAATAGTTTTTATCTTTTATAATAGTGCCGTCGCGGTCTAGAAAGATTGCGCGATTCATTTTGCGTCCTTTTTAGCAGTATCGGCTATTGCTTGTTCTACGGCGTCTCCCATGCGTCTCAGAGGAGCATTCCATAATCCATAATTCCTTACAACCTCGGGAAATTCCTCAACGGGGTGTGGTAAAAGTTTTATAACTTTCTCTCCTTTCTTATTTGTAGAAACATCTATATGGCACAACTCGTGGTATATGAGAGCCATTCTTTGATTGTCATTAAAACTATTCCATGCTGTATCCCAAACGTACAAAATTACTTCAAATTTTGTTAAGAGATTAAAAACGGGGTCAGCTTTAGATACTTTTGCAGACCACGTACTCTTTTTCTTCTCTTCAAATACGGAAACAATATTTACATCGAGATTGGGAGCGAGATCGCTCACAATCGCATCTACTTCTGGAGCTAAATATACTCCGCTCATTCTTCCTCCTTTATAAAGTTAAAGTTATCTGGAAGTTTATTAAATTCATCAATCACTTCAGATATGTTAAGGGGCTTCCCCCACACATCCCAGCCTATATCAAATGACTTTCCATATGTATTCAACAAGCCATGAGAGTGCCCAAATAGGTGATAACTGTTGTGATGAGAAGCAGACCAAACTCTCATAGCATAATGACATAATATTATCCTCTCATGATTGTACTTTATTGTTTTAAGGTCTGAAACTGAAGTAAATAGCTTCCCCAATTTATCAATACTATTCTTGTAATCATGGTTTCCCAAAATCAAATTAACTTTCCCATTAAGTTGCGATCTGTATTTTGAAATTTCTTTCTCTTTTCCAAATCCAAAGTCGCCGAGATGGTAAACCTCATCGCCGGTATGAATTATGTTATTCCATATCTCGATAATCGATGCGTCCATTTCATTAGTAGATTTAAATCCTCTCATATCAGACATCAACTTATGGTTAAAATGAGTATCAGCTGTAAGGTATATCAGACTTTTCCTCCTCTCATATTACTCCTCTAAAAACTTTAACAAGATATATCATAAAAATAAACAAGCACAAAAATAAACCAAGAGATAAAATATCACTTAACAAATTTGATCTCAAAATAAAAATACCAAATAAATAAAGTAAACATTCCCATAAAAGTAAAAGAAACAAAACTACTATATAAAGTCTAAAGAACCACTTCAAAGTTCTCCTCCGTCTTCATATTCTATTTTACTTTTACTCAAAATCTCTACTTCCACAAATTAGAACTCTCATTACTATAAATAACAAAAATTTTAAAGAAATTGTTACAAAATATATTTAGAAAGATTTTCATCTTCTATGAGATCCTTTAACTTACTAACAACGTTCTTTTCTGTTATTTTAATTTCCCCGTAGATTACATCTGGCATTTCAAAAAGATAATCTTCTAATAACGTAGACATCACTGTTTGTAGTCTGCGCGCCCCGATGTTTTCGGTCTTCTCATTTGCACGAGCGGCGTAGTAGGCAAGTTTACATATAGCCTTTTTTGTAAAAGTTATTTTCTCTTTTTCTGTTGCAAAGAGACTCTCATATTGTTTTGTAAGAGCATTTTCAGGCTCAACTAATATTCTCTGAAAATCCTTTTCAGTTAAATTATCTAACTGAACTCTAATAGGAAAGCGCCCTTGCATCTCCGGTAAAAGATCTGAAGGTTTTGACATATGAAATGCGCCCGCTGCTATAAAGAGGATGTGATCAGTTTTTACAAATCCATATTTCGTCATTACAGAAGAACCTTCTATGATAGGAAGTAAATCACGTTGAACGCCACTTCTTGAAACGTCTGGGCCACCTTTACTTTCTCGCCCGGCGACTTTATCAATTTCATCTATAAAAACGATTCCAAAGTTTTCAGTTAGCTGTTTTGCTTCTTCGACTACTTTTTCTTTATCTACTAACTTGTCCGTTTCTTCTTTTACAAAAATTTGAAAAGCTTCATAAACAGTAACCTTCTTAGTTTGAAAGTGTTCTCTACTTCCAAGGTCTTGGAGAAGACTTTCAAAACCAATTCCAAGAGGAATAGCAGTAATCCCTGGGAATGTCTCTTTTTTCTCTATTTCTATAACGGCGGTATCTAACTTCCCTTCGAGAAATCTCTTTTGTAAATCTTTTCTCAAACGGGGGTCTTCCTTTTTAATTTTCTTGGGCTGAGGGAGAAGAATATTTAAAAGTCTTTCTTCAGCTCCTTTTAGAGCCTTTTCTTTTACGAGTTCTCTCTTTTCCTTTTTAACCATGGTCACGGCTATTTCCATCAAATCCCTAATTATAGACTCAACATCCCTTCCAACATATCCAACTTCTGTAAATTTTGAAGCCTCGGCTTTGATAAAAGGAGAGGCTGTCAAGCCCGCAAGTCGCCTAGCGATTTCTGTCTTGCCTACGCCTGTGGGTCCAATCATAATTATATTGTTAGGCATTATCTCATCTTTCATTTTAGTGTCAACTTGTTGTCGACGAAATCTATTTCTCAAAGCAATAGCAACCTTCCTCTTTGCAAGGTCTTGCCCAATAATAAATTTATCAAGCTCCTTAACTACTTGTTTTGGTGTAAGACTATTTACCATTATTTGCCTCCTACAATTTTTCTACAATTAGTGAAATGGGGTACTCTTCTTCCCACGCTCTTCCTTTCTCTGTTATACTCCATCGCCATCTGTTTCTTACTTTTTTCCCATTTATAAAACCGCCGTTCTTCAAGCCTATTAAGGCGTTGTGGTCGTTTCCATTCTTCATATCATACCATCCGCCACACGCTTCTTTTGTACCGACGGGATTAGTAAAGTGGCTGAGATTGTGTAAGATTCTTCCTGCTCTGCTGGTAGGCCCTGGATTCTTTATAAACAAATGCTTATACAAATTAGCTTTATACATTTCTTTTTTAAATCTCCTATATGGTCCTGTCATTTCTTTTCTTTCTCATACAACACTTTTTATATTTCTTACCACTGCCACAAGGGCAGGGGTCGTTTCTTCCTACCTTCTTTGTCTTTGATTCTATTATTGGAGCCTTTTGAACTCTTTCAGTAAAGAGAATACCATTCAAGTGATCTATCTCGTGCTGGATGGCGACCACAACAACTAACGGGTCTATGTGGGAATCAAAGCATACTTTACCTAGATTATCATCCTCAACAACTATATGTTTGTATCTTACTGTGTTTTTTCGAACTCCCGGAAGGGAAAGGCACCCTTCTCCCAGGAAAAGAAATTGATCGTCCATCTTAACAATTCTTGGATTTAACAAATGATACTCGTTAAAAATGGTTTTAATCATAGCAACCCTCTTGTAAACTGAGGGATTCAACTGAACAGCAGACAACCCAACACCATCTTTATGATTTGCTAAAACTTGTTTAAGATCTTTCCATATCTTTGTAGCTTCTTCTTTTGTAGCCTCAGTACTCGGTTCTTTTAAAGAAGCAATATTATAATTAATGTCTTTCATTTTTCTTTTTTTCATAATACCTCTTCATTGCATTTTTTCCTTTTTCTGTTTTTGAATATTTTGAAACCGCCTTCTTAACAATTGTCTTTCCCCACTGAGTGCTATAATACTCTTTCATATGAGCACTGTTACACCTCTTACAGATGTTAGCCTTACCATTCTTACTTCTCTTGTTATTGTGAAACTCGGACAGCGGCAAGATGGGACCGTCGGGATGAACACACCTATCTCCGTTACTACACTTCTTTGTAATTAAAAGGTGAGCACTAATAGTTATCATCTTACAAGTCTTTCTCCTCAATATACTTTCCTAAGGCGTCATAGGTTGATATAACCTCTTCATCCGTTAGGGCTATACCTTTACCGAATCGAAATTCTCCGGTGTTCTTATCAAGATACATATGACGGATGTTCACTTTAGGCTTGCCATTGTTCCATTTTAGAACACCTATGAAGAACGGGCTTTTGTCATCCTGTATTTTCTTAATCTCTTTAATTACTTCTACTGTTATTTCCTTTTTCATCTTTTTCTCCTTTATTATTATTAATATTATATAAGAAATACGCTACAGAGAATCAAGTGTTCTGTGAACAATGATGAGATCTTTTAACTCCTCGATGTACTTATCCAGCTTCTTATATCTTTTCTCGTACTTTTCTTTTAGTTCTTTTAAGGTTTTAAGCACCTCCTTTTTATCGAAAAGATTAATTTTTGATAAATCTTCTATCCAAAGATGACCATCCACAAAGGAAGGTCCGAACTTAACTACATAATTTTCTCCTTTAGCAATTCCTTTCTTTGACATTTTATGGTCATTTATCTTAATTGTAATATCCTTCTTGTTCTTTACACTCTCTATATTCTTCTTTGCACTAGTCTTCTCTGGTATCTTTGATAGCAATTCTTTTATAATTCTTTCGTAATATTCTATAAAGTATTTTTGAACTTCCCCAGCAGATTGTTTTATTTCTTTCATTCTTTTATCCTTATTACTTTACCGAATGGTGGTTCAGCAGTGCTATCAACTAAAATCCAAAGAGTCTTTGCTATTTCACTACCCGGATAAGTTGTATAGCCGTCTGTTAGATTTATAACCACTTTACAGTTTGGCTTGTTCTTTTTAATCCACTCATAAAAGGGTCTATGATCTGTCCCACCGCCGCCTTTCCAAGCCGCTTCACGAAGTTTCTTCAGATTTCCATTTTCGACAGGTATTATCTCGTGTATTTTCGCATCTCCGATTAGAACTGTTGCTCTACAGTTTGCTGAAGAGTTAACTATAGCAATTAACTCCGATACAAAGCGAGTTAGTATCTTCTTAGATATACTACCGCTTGTATCAATAGTAGTAACTATTTCAAGGTTCTCCCGCTTTACTCCCGGCAGATATATGCCCGTAGCTATTGCTCTCTTAGATGGATACCCCCAATTCCAATCGACAGGAAGTTCTCGTGTAATGAATTCACGAAGTATCGCGTACCATGGGATTTGAGGTTTTAATATTGCATCCACTAGTCTTTGCATACCAGCAGGAGTATTTCCTTTTAATTGAGCGTGTGTCCACGCCTCAATTATGATATCTTCCCAATTCTTATCATCTTTTATATCTTTCGCATCTCCCGTTGGTACTACTATACTAATTCCACCTGTACCTTCTTTGCCTTCTCCTTTACTCGCTCCCTTACCTGCAGCCCCACCGTCAACATATATATGAATATCAAACCCTTTATTCTTTACCTCAGGCAATAACTTGTAAACTTCGTTTGCTGTCTTATCACTTATTTTCTCAATTTTAACTCCCCCAACAGTTATTTGGTCATTCTTTGGAATAAACCCGCCCTTAGGAAGAGATAATCCGTTTTGAATTATCATATTATTGATAACAATATCCGCCGCTATATTCCAGCGGTCCTTTGACTTTTTACCGAGTCTTACAAAATGCTGAAGCGCAACATGCATTGACTCGTGGCACAGAACCCCCTTCATCTCAGGTACACTTAAGGAATCAACAAACTTCTTTCCGTAGAATAGATTTCCTCTCTTATCAACACCCATAGTTCCTATTGATTCTTCTTCTTTTATTGCCATCTGGGAGAGTATATATGCAAAAAACGGATGCGATTGCTGTAGTAAAACTTTTGACTTGATAATCCGCTCTTGTGTATTCATCTTAGTATCTATCTTAAACATATACTCCTCCTTTCTTCTATTATAATATACAAGAAAATCCTTGAAATTGTTACAACTTTTTTAGAGATTATCAACAATTTTTTGGGAAGCCGCAAATGGCCTTAATATAGAGATAAGTTTGAGCCAAGAGACTCTTGAGACACGCTCTTTTTCTTCATATTCCTTAACTCCTTCCAAAACAGCATCAATATTATCAAGAATATAAGGTAAGTCTTCATTATTTGAAAAATATAAAGAACCCAAATCCGTTCTGGTAAGACTCGGATTTACGATTTCTTCACTTGATATCTTGCCGTTCCAATACTCTTTTTGAATGATAGTTACCTTAACCTCCTGGTGAATCGAATCAAAATTTTTAGGTAAATTTGAGAAATCAATTTTACGCATCTCCTCTATCAAGCAGTTAAATTTCTCTCTGTATGACTTTCTAATATACCTTCTAATTGTACCTGGGTGATTTAACACAAATTTAATAGTGTCTATACCAACCTCTCTGTATTTTCCTACTTTATCTCTATGCATTCGGTATCCGATTCCTCTTGCTGAGATACAAAGCCATGCATCCTCGCACATCGTAATTTCTTCAGGATGCATTTTTCCCATTCCTTTAGTTGCAGCATTCCAAAGGCTCTCAACTTCCGAGAGTAGTGCTCCCAGACTTTTATCCGAGTGTCGAAATTTATCTAAAGCAATTAATTTTGGGTTTGTTCTCCACTCATTAACAATCGCTTTATCATAATCTTTTTCTTTTATGGTTCTTTCATCTTCTAAGGTTGTTATCTTTTCGCTGATAGTCTTTTTCGCCTCTATATACTGTTCATATTGTTCTTTTAAGGTCAATTTAATCTCCTTTCTTTTCTATTATAATATATACAAGAAAATCCTTAAAATTGTTACAACTTTTTTAGAGATTATCAACAATTTTTTGGGAGACCGAAAACGCCTCTAACACCTTAAGAAGTTTGGAAAGGCTCCCACCGTTATATATGTTTATCAATTCTTTTGCTTTTTCTGAAATTTCATCTATGTGATTTAGTATATGAAAAAAATTATTATGGTCTGAAAAATAAAAATCGTGCCACCCACTCTTATACCCTGTTTTATTCATGCTCACGACAGTACGTTTGGTATTGCCGTCTATAAATTCAAAATTAATTTTTACTTGTGGCTTTATTTGATTTTTAACCTTTTCAAAATCTATTTTTGTCAACTCATCCATCAACCCATTAAACTTCTTCTTGTAGGATTTTCGGATATAGGGCTCAATGTTACTTCGATAAGACACTACAGAGCTAATTATGGCTATTGGAACGTTCTTATATTGTCCCGTTGTTGTGCAACGCCTATATCCAATGCCTCTTGCTGAAATACAAAGTTCATTATGGGGTTGGTTTGTTGAAATTACTTCAGGATGCATTTTTCCCATTCCTTTAGTTGCAGTATTCCAAGCGTATTGTACTTTATATTTCGCGGGAACGGTTAAATTCATCAAGGCCTTTAACGCTTCTAATTTTGGGTTTGTTCTCCACTCATTATCAATCGCTTTAGCATATTCACCAGCAAGTATTTCCTCCTGTTGCTTAAGGTCTTCAACCTCATTACCAATCTTTTTAATCTTCTCGTGAAACTCGTTATGTATTTCAGTAAAACTTTTCATTACGCCTCCTACGCTTCTTTTATGTCGTCGTCAGAGATAAATTTGTAATACTTCTCGATGAAGGCTTTTACAATTTTGTCTTCTTTTCTAGCCAACTTTTTGAAGTCGGCTTTAAAATTTTTGTTACCTCTTTTTAGCATCCGCGAAAGAAGAATTCCAAATTCTGCATCCATATGATTTGCAACATTCAAAATTGGAACCAACATTTCCCGGCTTGCCATATACTTGCTACTCAAAGCGGACACGAGAACATACTTGACATCTACAGCTTTAATTTCTCTTACCAACTTCGGATTCTCAATGATTTCACTTAGTTTAATCTTCTTGTGAAGCTTTTTAAAGGCTTCAAGTTCTAACGCTATTCCGTAGCCTACACAACTCCCAACTAGCTGTTTCCTTTCTGCTCCACCGGCCTTGATTACACGACTTGCAAAATACCAACTTCTTGGGGTCGCAAAAACTGATGCATCTTCGTCTTTTTCTAAAGTGTGAAGATGATCAGACTTCCAACTGAGATAGGCAACTATGTCAACATCGACCTCATGTTCAAGGGCCCAGTTCGTCCACTCTTCAACAGTTGGAACTTTAAGCTGAATCTGAAGTAATCTATTTCTTAAAGGTGCGGCCATTGCAAAGACATTTGCTCGGTCTTCTGCTCGATTACCCGCTCCTACAACCATCCAACCTTCTGGGAGATTGTAGCTACCAATTTTGCGGTCAAGTATTAGCTGGTATGCGCTCGCCTGTATTGAAGGTGGCGCAAGGTTTAGTTCATCTAAAAAGAGTATTCCTCTTGAGCGTGCTCCATTTATAGTTACTCTTGCCTCAGATTTCACGCTGGCAAGTTCTTCACCTTTTAGAGTTTTTTCTGCTTCCTCAATCTTAGCCTTCTGCTCCGCTTCAATTCTCGGTAATTCAGGGTTTTCTTTTGGAAGCCAATCTGGCGGAAGCCATTTTGTTGTATCTCCGGCGTCAGTGTATTTTGGAAGTCCTCTCAAATCGCTTGGGTCAAGTTGCGATATTCTAACATCTACAACCTCTACATTGAGGTCTTCCGCAACTTTTTTGACAGTATCAGACTTCCCGATACCTGTTGTTCCCCATATAAATAACGGCAGTTTTGTCTTATAACAGACCCTGAGATGTTCTTCGGTTTGTTTGTGATTTACTTCAACTACGCCGCCTTTGTTCATTTAACCTCCTTTTTCTTTCTATTATAATATACAGAAAAAGAGACAAAATTGTTACAAAAATCTGTCTCTTTTTTCATAGTTTTCTTAATATTTCATCGGCTACAGGAACACCGATTTCTACTGTTATTTTTACATCATAAGAGGATGCCTCCTCTATTGATGCTGTTATCCCAGTTCCGCGGCTTGACCCGTCAACTGCTACTGGGTTATAGCCCTTGTACCCTCCGGATAAACTTTCATCACTAACCCCCGGAACAGCTAATGGCAGAATTCTACGCAATTCTCCGAATAAAGCATCCGCAACACGAACTTTTGCTCTACCATAAAAACGAGTTAACATAACTGGCTTTTCAGTAGAATTTTGTATATATGCTTTACCTGTAATTGTTACAACTTTCTTTATCATACCTTTCTTTACCTTCATCCTTTTCCTCCCTATTTATCAAATCTCACTATTTTACCTACTGGAAATCTTGGGACATTATCTTTCGACATTCCTTGATATTGTACTGTCAGTTCTTTTCCCATAAAGACTTCCGGGTGTTTGAAATACTCTTTAAGGAGTTCAGTAACATCTTTCCCTTTTAACTTTACATTGAAAGTATTACCATCTGAGAGCGCGCATACAAACGCGCCCACTGCATTTTGTAGGATTCCGCGACCTTCTTCGTATCCCACAATTTTGAATTCATCCTCTTCAAATTCTTTATACTTTAACAAATCATAACTGCGTTTTTGAACATATGCTGAATTTTTATTTCTTAACATTATCCCTTCATATCCAGCTGTTACATAAACAACGTGCTCTTCTAACATCTCTTCTTCATTCTCTATTTCTTCTGTTAAGACATTTACTAACGGGTACTCGATTTTTCTATTTTCAAACGCTACTCTTCTTTCTTTATAGTTGTCTTTTTCTGTTAATAATTCTACATCATTTTTAATTCTCGGGTAATCGTAAATATGATACTCAACTTTTTTGGAGGCTTCAAAGTCAGTATGTTTGTCCCGTCTTATATTGCCGCCTATCTTATTAAAGTCGTTGTTGTGAATGTACAACTCGCCGTCCCATATTTCGCCGTCTTGCATTATCTTTTCTAATGCTTCTTGAATATGAGACATAGTCTTTACAGGCTTTCCGGACCTGAACCAAAGCGTTACTTTATCATCTTTACAGACACTAATGCATCTTATTCCGTCGAGCTTTGGCTGAACATAACACGGAAAGGTTATCTTTTCTTTATGCTGAACATATTTGTGTGCTAACATAGGAAAGAATCCGCCAAAGCTGGAGGTCGTTCTGGCCTTTGCAATTTCTGCAATATCTTCACGATAGTCTTTTGACTGTTTCTTAGTCCATTTTGCGTTAGCTTCAAAGTCGGCCTGTTGTTCGGGCGTAGTTTCATTTGCCCGACCTATATTCTTGCCGCTCTTTACTACATCAATACGATGTTGTTTCTTTCCATCTCTTTGACCATACAACTCATGAATTTCATTTCCTTCGGTCCAAATCTCCCACTCCTGCACTTTACCCGTAGATGTCTGTTTATACAATTTAGGATATTTCATTCATTCTCCTTTAGAGTTAAATTATACCCTCTTTTCATTCCTCTTTTGTATAACACTTGGGCTCTTGTTTCGTTACCATATTTGAGAGCGTCTTCGATTTGAGACTGAAACATTTGGGCGTTATGGCCGTTTGCTTTTCTTTCTTTCTTATTATTATACTTGTATTTCATATGCTCCTTTCTTCTATTATAATATACAAAAAAAGAGGCAAAATTGTTACAAACTTTTACCTCTTTTTTATGGTGAAAAAAGTGCAAACAAAACTAGGTAGTTTATTCGTTCTCTTTCGGGGCTGTTTTAACCATCTGAAAAACGCCCGGTTTTACCTTCTCAACAAGTCCTTCATCCATGAGCTTTCTCATCTTCATAAAAACACCGGCTTTTTTAACACCAAACTTTTCTGCTATCTCCTTAGCCGTTATTGTTCCATCTGCTTCTTTTACTGCGGCATAAACATCTTCTTTCTTAATCATCTTTCTCCCCTCCTTTCTATTAGTTTTTATACTGTTATAATATACAAAAAAGAGACTGATATTGTTACATCTTCTTTTCTTTTTGTTTCTGTTCTCTGAGAAAAGCTTGTTCCAAGTCCTCCTGCCACTCTTTCTCCCGTCCTTCTCGCTGGCTAAAAAAACACTGCATTAGGCTTTTATCTTTGGCGTCTTTCTTCTTAAAGAATAAGTCAATGATAAATCCTCCAACTACATCGATTATGAAAAATACAATCATAGCAAACAAAAACACAAATACAAACATTTCTTTCTCCGTTCTATTTCGTGAGGTCCTTTGTTGTTCTTCTATTACAATATACAAAAAAGAGACTGAAATTGTTACAGTGAATCTACAACAGTATCTACTACCATAGCTTCATTAATGGCTTCTATTAGTTTATCTTTTTCGTAAGTAAAGTCTAATGGTAAATCCATAATCCACTTAACATTAGCGCTGTAGCGTCGAATCGAACACATAGTCGGAGATTTAACTATCCATGAGAATGCAGAATATCTTATATTGTCATTAATTTTCATCATTCCAAATCTGTTTCCAAAAAGAACAATCATATAGGGATGAGGAGTTGCGCCAATCTTTCCTACCCAAAATCTCTCCCCCATAAAAGTGTCTCTCTCTACCCAATAAAGGTCCCCCGCTAAAGTTTCCAAAATTTCAACTCCTTTTGGTATCGACCATAGTACATGTTTTTTCATAATGCGTCTACTATATTTTGAATTATCACAGCTTCATTAATGGCTTCTATTAGTTTATCTTTTTCGTAAGTAAAGTCTAACGGTATTGTAATAGTAGTTTCATCAGTCAGTTCACCATAGGTTATTTCGCATAATTTTGAAGTCACACACTTCGAACTAACAATCCCCCCACCAAATCTATTTCTTAATATCATTATTCCAAACCTATTCCCATAGACAACAATTATAATATTTTTAAACAGATTGCTAAAAGATGTAATAGTTCCTATACGGAAGACTTTTTCTTTTATGTCTTCCGTTATAATCCAAGTGAGTATACTCTCTTTATTCTCCTCAACAAAACTATGTCTTCTTATATTGTCCGTTATAATCTCCCCGAGACATCCTTTAATCGGGGTGGTTGGATTCGAACCAACGACTCCTCGGTTCCAGGCCGAGTACTCTGCCCTGACTGAGCTACACCCCGGTATTTTCTTTTTCATAAATTCCCCAATAATTTGTAAACTACTAACGCATCTCTAACTGTCTAAAGTGTCCAAGTTTATAAGGTAGTGTAACAGTTTCTTTATCTTTAAGGTCTCCTAAAATAAGTTCATACTTTGAGACTGTAATCGGATACTCCCGGAGATTACTTGAAAAGTTTGTATCTCTTTTTTGTAATCTTCCAAACCGAACATCCTTCTTATCATATTTCGTATCCCAAATGATACAAATATCTTTAGAAATTCGTATTCTTCTTTTCTTCTTTTTCTTTTTCATAAGACACAAAAGTATGGCATACCTCCCGGAAGTGTCTTCCACATTTCCCGGGGCATTAAATATATCGCTTTCTCAATTGCTATCCCAAGAACTAATAGTTGTTCCATTACTGTTTGCAAGCCATTCTATTCTCCATAACTCATTAAAACACCACTCCGAAAATCTCGCTCTTTACATCCGATTAAAAGAAAGTAAAAAAGTAAATCGTGATTTAACTTTATGTCTTTATAAAAATTATATTTAGCAGAAATCTGGATAACTTCTTGTGCATCATTCTCCTTTTGCATTACTTTGCTAAGTTCCCGAGCGTATTTTTCTCCTATCTTTTTGCTTATCTCTAAAACTCTTGTTATATCAAATCTCATTTATTCTCCTTTCATTTTCTTCTATTTTTCAACTCCTTATCTAATTTTTAGTTTTAACTGTTGTACAATCTTTCTTGTCTTATATAAATCCCAATCTAAAGTTGCTTTGGGGTTCTTGAAAACTACTCCTTCATCTTCCGGTCCTAAGGTGTTCCAAAACTTTAGATAGTCTTTCACAGGTAATGTTCTTAATACAAGTAACTTCATTCCATCGTGTTCTATATTATTCTTATTTAATAAAACTTTTCTCAATAAAGCATATCTTTCCCCGTACGGAACATTTGTTAAATCTCGTGCTTTATATATTGGCATATCCCATACTGCAATTTTATTCGGCGGGTTAGCTTGACGGGTTCCTACAAGTTCACCATCAATTAGACTATCCGGTGGTAGAACATCTAATAGCCAACCCCAATCAAACTTACGAGATGAATTAAGAGATGTCCCGTAACGATTGAATATGTCGAGGTTTTCATCGTGCGTACATAAGAGCGCACGATGACCATCTTTCTTCACTTGAACAATCCAATCTCGGTCTATCATAGTTACTTTGTATATTCGAGTCGGCTTACTAGGATATAGAAATTTCATCTTACTTCAATATTCCTCTTTTGAGATTACGATTGAGATTAATTGATGCTGTTATTACAACGACAATAATAATAAGTAGTATAAATAGAAGTGGCTGCCATAGTGGGGACAACACCCACAACCACGACCAGGTAACTCGACCTGATAATTTTAGTATAATAAACGCTACTGTAAGTACCTGTATTTTTAATGCTCCCAGTAGTAATTTTTTCATCTCTTCCTCCTTTTTCTCTTCTATTATAATATACAAGAAAATCCTTGAAATTGTTACAACTTTTTTTCTGCTTCCCAAACCCTTTTACATTCCGGGCAAAGTCGTTCTGTTTCTAAAAATGGTATTCCAGATGTAAAGATTATTCTATCAAGTTTTGTGGGATGTTCTTGAGTCAATACTGTTCCGCAGTAGCCAATATAGTGTCGTTTGTCCTCTGTCATTCCCCTCTTACCATTGGGAATTATATGCGCAACCCACTTGTGTTCAACTTTGGGGTTTCCCCCTTTATCTAATACCACTCCACCATAAAGCTCATCCTCTCTATTAAGAATGACAACATCACCGACCCGCACTATAGTGTTATTACCTCTTTTAAGAGTTAGCTCTTCGTGAGAACACTCACACTTATCACACCAGTTGTGATTTACCTGAACTTCATCGCCTTCTCGTAAGTCAAGAAGGAAACCATTTATAGTGATTTTCAACCTCTCCTCCTTTACTTTAACTTAATCGAAGGCTTTGCTTGTTTGCAAAGTCTTCTTATATTGTCCGCTACAATAAACTGGACAGTTGCATTTGCCGGCTTGTAACTTCTCTTTGCTTCAAACATTTCCTGGAATTTCTTCGGCCCGCCAACAGCCTTTACAATCTTCTGTATCATTTCATCGCTTGGGTCTTTTAAAGAAACTTCACGATTCTCAACAAAGTGGTCTTCAAACTTTGGGTCTTCTTTAAGAACGGCTTCTTGGTCGACTCCGATTTTACTAAACTTGTTTGTATAGACGGCCATTAAACCGGGAGTTGTTTTTCCGGGGATGTTAAAGCTTGATTGATAATTGAGACCTTTTGCATCGCGCTCGTACTCTTCATTACTTACTTCAAGGACCTTCGCTTCAAGCAACGCAATCTCAGCTTCCAAGTCTTTCTTATTTCGTATTGCTTTATGAAGCTTATCCGCAACAGCTTCACATCCTGTGATAACAGGATGTTCTTTCTTTGCGGCACTTTTCTTCTTTGCTCCATCTTCGAACAGATTCTCTACTTTCATTCTACCTCCTTTTTCTCTTCTATTATAATATACAGAAAAAGAGACAAAATTGTTACAACTTTTTAATTATAACATCTTCTAATAATTCCCAATGAATTCGGCCATTACAGGGTACTCGATAGCAATATTGGTCACTTGCCTGCCATCCAAAGGCACACTTTGAACAATGACTACCAAGTTGTGCAACATAAGTATTACCGTAAATATCAATAACATCTCCTGGGGAGACAAAGGAGGTTCGCATGCTAGTAGGTTGTAATACCTTTAGTTTTTTCATAGTTCTTTTTTATAACTTTTTAATTATAACATCTTCTAATAGTGAATTTGACCATTATTACAAGGTACACGAAAGCAATATCCTTTGCGCGATGCAAAAGCACAACTTTCACAAGAACCATCAGATTGTGCGATGTAAGTTTTACCAAAAATATCTATACTATCTCCTGGTCAACTAAAGAGGTGCATGTATCTCCTTTTTTCTTTCTACCTTCTCTTCTTCTTTTCTTTCTTCTGTCAAATCAAAATGCAATTCTACATCAATATAATCCCTGTTTCTCCCCAATCTATCTCTTAAAATATTACAAACATCCAAAAGTGTATCTGTCGGCTTCAAATGAGTAACTTGTGTGAAAACTCGGAAATCAAACTCACTTATTTGTTCTAATTTTTTTCTTGTTACTGTGATTTTCATCCCTTCTCCTTCATATATTGTGAATTTACTTTTTTATATCCAAGTGGCTCAATAACGATGTTGTAGTAATAAACCGTCTATGTCAAAGTGAAGCCAGGTTATTGCTACCCATCCCAAGCAAATTCTACTGTATCTAAAAAAATAGAATCCTCCCCATCTCCCAAATGAAATAATTATACTAAATCCTTTCATTTCTGCTCCTTACTTTTTCTTATCATTTGTCTTTGGTGTTAATGCTCTTTGCATTTGTCTCTGAATCCGTTTGCTGTAATGCCATGAATCAGCATTACAATTCCCCCAAAGAGGAACAAGTACCATAACAAAGACCCAAGATAAAAAGAGTACCTATTGCGAAGATAAAACCTAGCACCCCCTTTATCTTTTTAACTTTTCTTTTATTCATCTTTCACCCCCTTTGCTTCTTCTTATTCTAATCATTCTTTTGAACTTCTTAATAGTACACAAACTTGCTCTACAGGGTATCTCTTCTCCTTCTACCCAATCATTAGCCATCCCAGTAATAACTTCTTCTGTTGTTGCTTTTTCGGTATCAAAATTTCTTGTCGCTACGCCTACGAACTTTCCCTTGCGCGTATGAAACACTTCTAATAAGTCATCTTTTTTAATTAACACTTTTCACCTCTTCTTTATAACTGTTAAGTCGATGGCTTTTCTTCTTTTGTTTCCTCCTTTATCATATCTCCTATTCACTTCTTCCATAAGCTCTCTTATGGAATTTTTATAGTTGTTAAGTCTCTCCTCGGCTTTTCTTCTTTTGTTCAAGACAGCACCAATCTTTTTAGAGGCGTTATCAACAACCTCTGAAAACTGATGTTCTAAGTACTTTGCAACCTTGCGCGCCCGTTTCGCTTTCATTCTTGCTATTGCGATAGCAAGACCTAACTCCGGGTCGTATAGTCCGCGTCTTTCATCTTCGGGATGGCACTTTGCAATCCCGCGGTTCTTACCCTGTACAACAATAATCTTGTTCTCTGCCGTTATACAGAGAAACTTCTCACCTTGGTAATTCATTTCTTCTCTCACTGTACCTCCTTATTGTAAAATTTCATTTTAATAAAATTTAAACCGTTTAGGGATATTATCATTTATCTCAGAAATTGCTTCATACGAATAATTATGTTCTTTAGATATTCTTTTTGCTTCTTCTTCACTTTTTACAAATCCCCAATAAATAACAATATTATCAAAGTCCTCAAACGCATTCCCACTGTCACTCACCCTTTCACTACTGTTTTCTTTGATTCTTCTTTTATTATCTCATGTTCACAGTATTGTCTGAAATCGCCATTTTCCATATCAATTTGAAAAATCCGACCCCCTTTTGATGGAGTGACAGTATCCTTTACCACACCTTTTCCGTCGGGAGTAAATACAGTATCTCCAATCTTTAATTCATCATCCCCCATTTTTAACTGATTATAACTCTTTTTCATTCTAACCTCCTGCTTCTTTGTTCTTCTATTATAGTATACAAAAAAAGAGACAAAATTGTTACAACTAATTTTGTCTCTTTTATTTACTTTTACATTATTCTATTTTACAATATCGGTCGAAAGGATTTCAAAAATACAATGTTTGTACCCTGCCCGGCGTCTGAGATTTTTTAGAACTTTTTTCGCGGCGTCTTTACTAACGAACAAAGCTACAACAAGAGGTATCTCTGTGTAGTCATTATCATAATCATAATCACCGGCAAGAGTCACTTTCAAGACCTGATAGGCATACCGAGTAATGTACTTTCCGTCAATTACGCCGACGGGTCCATCTTCTTCTTCATTAATTATAAAGTATTTCATTTACTTTATTCACCTCCTTCATATTTAATGAACAAAATAAAACAAGAAATTGTTACAACTTAGTTGTTACTTAGAATAATCAAAGTAGTTATAACGGCACTACCAACCCAACCAATGGTTACATGATATATATAATCACTTGTCTTATTATTCTTGTATCCTTCTCTAAATCCTTGTTTATAGATATTACTCTTATCTTTAATTGGTAACATTTCTTCGTATGATGGGTTTCCATACATTGGTGTAAAAGCATAGCCTATTGGGCCAAGACAACAGCCTGCGAGTACGCCAAATAGTGCGCCAGATCCTTTCGCAACCTTGTTACCCTCTTCTTTTCCTTTGGAATAATCATTTTCTATTCCTTTGGAATAATCATTTTCTATTCCTTTGGAATAATCTCTTAGATCGTTAAATATAATAGAATCTGGGTTAGTGGTTTCTTCTTTTATACCGGCGTCTTCGTATTTGATTTTTTCAATATAAATGTTCTTAACCTTATACCATTTTGTTCCTGCGTCAACCATAATAAATGTACTATCTCTTTCAATAATTTTTCCCCGTATGATCTTTCCACCCTTGATATATATTGTTTCGCCGAAAAGGGAAGAAATTAAGCAGAAACAAACAACGAGAATTATAGAAATAAAATATTTCATTATGCCACCTCCTTAGTTAATTTTTAAAGACCATCTGTTTCTTCTTGAAATATTTTTATAAGATCCATATTTTCTAAACTTAAATAGAAGAGATATAAATGAATCTCGAAATTATCTCCGCAAAGCACTAATGATATATTCGTAGTTGGAGTAGATAAAGTTGATGTAAATTTCAAATAACCCATACTTATGGCAAATCCATATTCTTCGGGGCTATCCCCATACACGTCTTCTCTACCATACCATACTTTAGTCTCTTTGAGGGTCGAAGGCAGAATCGTCACGGCATATTTCTTCATTAATAGATCTTTTATTTTTTTATAGTCGTCAATATAGTTATTACTATTGCTATGTGAAGTGTTAAAAACATAAGAGGAATAAATTAATTTGTTCTCCCCAAAATGATAATATAAAAAACAATTGAGCCCAGATACCTTTGTTGTACCTGCAAGAGCCGTAAACTTGAGAGAATTCCTTGTCCAAGACTTGCTATAAAAAAGCTGTACTTTTTCTGCCTTTTTAACTTGTGTTTCGCTCATCCCCCACTTTACTTTTCTAAAATCATTTTCTTTCTCTTTTCCTATTAAAGGGACTATAAAAAAGAGAGTCATAATAAAAATAATAAATCTCTTCATTACTTCTCCTTTCTCTTTTTAAATAATTTAACGTCCTTCTTTCATTATTGTTTCTTCTCCTCCTTCCTTCTCTTTCTCGTTTCCTTTGTTGTAAATCAAGTACCAGCGAAAATATTTATTAAATTCACTGTTTAATTTTCGCAATTCTTTAACTGTGTTTCCTGTTCTCAGTGCCGTTTGCCACAAAACAATAAAGATAATTATAGAAGGAATTATCGTAAGCAATAATAAAGGTATTAGAGTTATTAATGTTTCCATTTTTTATTCACCTCCTCTATTGTGTTTGTCTTCTTGCCTTTATAAGTATATCTAATAGTATTAAATAATTGTCTTAAAAATGCTATTCCAAAAACCGTCATAGCTACTGTGCCCCCAACAATATCACCTCTACTTGTTGCACATAATACATCTTTCAAAGATACAATAAATACTATTTCTAAAAATAGAACTAAATAAACATTCCATCCATCAACTAAATATCTCATCATTCCTCCTCATTGAGTTTCCATTGAGGATAACTATTAACCAATGGTGCTCCGTTCGGGGAAATCTTTTGTCTTGCCTTGAGATGTTTTTCACACACTTTAATATACCAGGGGTCACCATTTATAACACACACAAGGATCTCTCCCACTGTCGCACCTCTGCACTCATCAATCTGACATTTCATATGTTCTCCTTTTTTTATAGTATACAAATAATAGAACAAAATTGTTACAATAAATTATTTGAGAACAAGTCTTCTAATGGCGCAAGCCATTAGAACATCTTATCACGGAACATCAACGGTAACGCATCAAGAACATCTGTATCGGGACTGCGAGAAAGGGTATTGAAGTGGCTTTATTTCGCTTAGTCTCGCCGAATTTGCCAATGATATCGTTGCTACAACTATAAATGAAACCTAATAAAATCAAAGGTTTTAAAGGTTTTTAATGGTTTAGTATAAGTTTCTACTAAATTTGTTCCCTTGTTATATCTTAATCTTAGTACTCTAACGATTATATGATGATACAAAATATTTGAAATTGTTCTCCTTTGTTCTTCTTTCTTTCTTATCCTTAACAACTTACCTTTCTTATTACAATTATAAACTTAATCCTATTCTTTTATCTCTTATTCTTACATTTTTTTCTTTTATATCTTATTACTAACAATACTTCATCAACTTCGTTTTCTTTTTTGATATCTGGTTTGTCATACTTCTTCATTCTTACCTCCCTTTTAATTACCTCTTATTACTTTAGTACTTCTATTACTCTTTAATCCTTTCTAAACATTTAGGAACTTGTATGTAATACTTTCCATATTTTTTAATATCTTTTTTGTTGCAAGATATACATCTTTCATCATTAAAAAATTCTGTTATACTTCCACATTTAGAGCACCCTCTATAATTATTGTATTCACCCTCTCCCGCTTCTTCCCAATTATGTCTCTTACCATCAATACATTTCGTTGCTGTTACTTTCATTGTACCTCCTTTTTTAATTGGGCCATTTGGACAGGATTTCAGGTTCATTGTCCGTGATAACAATAGTATGTTCGAAGTGGGCAGATAGTGACCTGTCGGCAGTAATTGCAGTCCAACCATCGGAAAGCACTTCGATTTCGTA
>Ga0210003_1000560_pt1 | contig 33496 bp, 29 predicted proteins | sample LantaG_FD_182804 | JGI IMG/M metagenome (GOLD analysis project Ga0210003, IMG submission 182804) | Deep subsurface microbial communities from Baltic Sea to uncover new lineages of life (NeLLi) - Landsort_02402 metaG (SPAdes) (version 2) | ecosystem: Environmental > Aquatic > Marine > Oceanic >...
TAAAACAATCCAAAGTCATATTTATTGCCGTAGGCACTCCTTCCAATAATGATGGTTCAGCTAATCTCAAACAGATTGAAACAGTTGCCCAACAAATTGCTGCTTCTATGAATGAATACAAAGTAATAGTAAACAAAAGCACTGTCCCCATCGGCACCGCCACCAAAATTAAAGAAGTAATTAATAAATATCAATCTAAATCTGTCATTCCCGCCTCCTCCTCTGTCATTCCCGCGAAAGCGGGAATCCATCCTTCTTCTCCCTCGCCCTTGAGGGGAGAGGGCGGGGTGAGGGTGAAACCTCCCTCTGCCATTGCGAGGAGCGAAGCGACGCGGCAATCCCAACCCACCTCAAAACCTTTTGACTTCGACGTCGTCTCCAATCCCGAATTCCTCCGGGAGGGCTCAGCAGTCTATGACTTTACTCATCCTGACAAAATAGTAATCGGCACCAACAGTCCTAAAGCCTTAAAGATAATGCAAGAAATCTACCGTCCCCTCTATCTTATCGATACACCTTTTGTAATTACCAATCCCGAAACTGCAGAGTTAATCAAATATGCTTGTAATGCCTTCTTAGCTACCAAGATTACCTTTATTAATGAGATTGCTAATCTCTGTGACAAAGTGGGGGCAGATGTACATCAGATAGCCAAGGCTATGGGTTTAGATGGTCGTATCAGTCCCAAATTTCTCCATCCCGGTCCCGGCTATGGTGGCTCCTGTTTCCCCAAAGATACCGAAGCCCTTTATCATTTTGCTTCAACTTGCGGATATGACTTTAAACTCCTAAAAGGAGTAATCTCCGCCAACAAGCATCAAAGAGAACTAATGGTAGATAAAATCAAACACCACTTAGGCGGCCTTAAAGGAAAAACCATTGCCGTATTAGGCCTGGCCTTTAAACAAAATACCGATGATATTCGAAAATCCCCAGCAATTGATATTATCAAGCTCTTACTTAAAGAAGGCGCGCACATCAGATGCTTTGACCCTCTGGCAATGGATAATACCAGAAAAATTCTTCCCGACTTAACCTATTGCCAGGATGAATATGATACGGCACGAAACAGTCATGCATTGGTTATTTTAACCGAATGGAACCAGTTTAGAAATATTGATTTATCAAAAATAAAAAAACTTCTAAAAACACCGGTTTTACTTGACTTAAAAAATTTGTACGAGCCGGAAAAGGTAAAAAGTTTAGGGTTTATCTATGAAGGAATAGGCCGAAATTAAATAGAGGAACATGATTAAACGCTATTTTAATAAATCAACATGGCAAAATATATTTAAAATATTAATTAATACCTACAAAGGATGCCTTTAAAAAAACCATGTCAAAAGAAATTTAAACAGATAAAAATAGGATGGAATAAAGTAATGAAAGATATATGGACACCGAGTAGCTGGAAGAAATTTCCAATAAAGCAACAACCAAATTGGCCAGATAAGAAGCATTTAAAAAAAGTTATATCTAGGTTGAGTAAATTGCCTTCATTAGTTTTCTCTGGTGAAACAAGAAAATTGAGACAATTATTTAAAGGGGTTAATGAGGGTAACAATTTTATTTTACAAGTAGGTAATTGCGCAGAAAGTTTTAGCGATTGTCACGGTCCAAAAATTCATAATTTTTTAAGGATCATCTTGCAGATGGCTTTAGTGTTAAATTACAAAACAAATAAGCAAATAATAAAAATCGGAAGAATTGGCGGACAATATGCCAAACCACGCTCTAGTAATTTTGAATATATTAATGGAGAAAAAATTCAAAGCTATCGAGGGGATATAATTAATAGTTATTCTCCGACTTATAAAGCTCGTATACCAAATCCAGATAGATTATTAGAAGCTTATTTCCATTCGGCTGCTACTTTGAATCTTATTAGAGCATTCACTCAGGGAGGATATAATGACATTACGAATCTTAAAGATTGGAAAGAACATTTTTTTTCTAAACGAATATCTAAATTACCTTATTATATAAAATTAGAAAAAGAAATAACCTCCGCATTAGAAAACAAAGAAATACTATCCAATTCTACATCAGGGGACAATCAAATATTTATATCACATGAAGGATTATTATTGGAATACGAAGAAGCATTTACACGGGTTGATACAACATTTGGTGGTTATTATGATACAAGTACTCATTTGCCTTGGATTGGTAACAGAACAAGACAATTTGATGGTGCGCATGTTGAATTTGCAAGAGGTATTGGCAATCCAATTGGAGTAAAGGTTGGTGCAGATTACAATATGGATGATTTAATAATGTTAATAAAAAAAATAAATTCTAAAAATGAAGATAATAAATTAATATTAATTAGCAGAATGGGGTACGATAAAATAAAAGAAAAGCTTAAACCTTTAATTCAGGTGATTAAGAGCAAAAAATTAAATGTTATCTGGGTTTGTGACCCCATGCACGGTAATACCTTCGCCTATAATAATTATAAAGTAAGATCATTTGATAATATTGTGTCTGAGATCAAATCATTTATTGAAGTATGTAAAGATGAAAATGTTATTCCAGGCGGGATTCATTTAGAAATAACTGCTGAAAATGTAAGTGAATGTATCGGTGGAATTAACGGATTAACATTATCAAATATAAATGATAATTATGTTACAAAAGTTGATCCAAGGTTAAATGCGGCTCAGGCTTTAGAGATTGCTTTTATTGTTAGTGAAACTTTAGGTCCAATTAATTAATAAGAGGTTAAAAAATGAAAGAAAATAAGATTAATAAATTGAAAATTGCTTTTATTGGTGGCGGAATAAATTCTGCTGCAGGATCAGCACATTACGCAGCAGTATGTTTAGATAATATTTTTGAGTTAACTGCCGGATTTTTCAGTAGACATAAAGAGATAAATTATAAAACTGCAGAAAGATGTAAAGTATCTAAAAATAGAGTTTACAACAGTATTGGTGAATTAATAAAAAACGAAAAAGATAATGTTGATGCGGTTGTTGTTCTTACACCCATAGATAAACATGCTGCACAAGTTATAAATCTAATTAAAAATGAAACACCTGTGATTTGTGAAAAACCTCTTGCTTGTTCAGTTGATGAAATTTCCCAAATAAAAAACACTTTAATTGAAAAAAAAGGTTTCTTATCTGTGATATACAATTATTTAGGATATCCAATTATTCGAGAACTTAGACATATGATACAAAAAGGCATACTAGGAAAAATAAACCATATACAAATAGAAATGCCTCAAGAAGGATTTATCAGGATTAATCAAGAGGGTAATCCTATAACTCCACAAAAATGGAGGTTGAAAGATAGGGTTGCACCCACATTATCGCTTGATTTGGGTGATCATTTACATATGTTTATCAAATATCTTACAAATGAAATTCCAATCAATGTTGTGGCTAAAAGTGAAACATTTGGTAATTTTTCTGAAATTGTGGATAATGTAAACTGTATTATTGAGTATACAAATAATCTTTCATGTAACATGTGGTACAGTAAAATTGCAATAGGCAATAGAAATGGTTTAAAAATTAGATTATATGGGCAAAAGGGTTCTGCTGAGTGGTTGCAAGAAATACCAGAAATAATAAAAGTGGCTTATTCAACTGGCAGGAGATGTATAATTGATAGAGGCAATGATGAATTAGAAATTTGTAATCAGCAAAGATATACACGTTTTAAAGTTGGTCATCCAGCTGGTTTCATAGAAGCCCTTGCTAATTATTATCAGGATATTGCTAATGCGTTACAAAATTATAAGAAGAATAATACTATCATTTTTAAGGATTGTTTTGGGATTGAGGAAGCATATGATGGAATGAAATTATTAGAAGCTATTCAAAGATCTAGTAGATCAAAGTCATGGGAAAAAGTATAATTAAAATAGGGATTGATAAAGTATGAATAAAAAGATATTACTATTAGATACGAATTTCTCCGCCAAACCTATTTATGATTATCTGGTTAAAACAGGGGCTGAAATTTATGTAGTTGGTGGAAGGCCACACGATGCATTGGCGAAATCAGTAGGAAACTATATTAATCTGGATTACTCAAATATTAGTGAAATAAAATCCCTAATTAAAAGCCTGAGGATCGATTTTCTTGTGCCCGGTGGTAATGATTTTTCCTACAAGGTTTGTTCTGAAATAAATTCAAATTTTCCTTTTTACAATATTGATTCGGTTGAGGTTAATGAGAACATCAATAACAAAGAAAAATTCAGGAAATTTTCAACGGATCTTGCCTTACATGTCCCACACATTGTTAAACTTGAGAAGGTTAAAGATTTTTTACCAGTAATAATAAAACCTGCAGATGCATACAGCGGACGTGGTATGACTGTAATTTATGAAAACGATAGAAATAAAATTGAAAATGCCGTTAATCTTGTAAAGAAATATTCAAAATCTCAACGCTACTTAATAGAAGAGTTTGTACAAGGACAATTATACAGTCACTCAGCCTTTGTTGTTAATGGTGAAATTATGATTGATTTCATTGTGGAAGAACATTGTGTTGTTAATCCCTGTGTAGTTGATACCAGCTGTGTGGTTTTTGATTTTGATAAAAAAATATTAAGTCAAATTCGTGCAGATATTACTTTATTGGCAAAGAAATTGGATTTAGCAGATGGTCTAGTTCACACTCAATTTATTTGCAACGGGAGTTCTTTTTGGCTTATTGAAGTTACCAGAAGATGCCCTGGTGATTTATATAGTAAATTAATAGAATTAAGCACTGGCTTCCCTTATGCAGAGTATTATGCAAGGCCATTCATTGATGAAACAAAAAACGTTTCAAATATTAAATTAAAGAAATCATTAGTAATGAGACATACTATTACATCAGACAATACCACTGTTTTTAACTCTATTGCCTTTAATTATCCTGTTAAGATTATTGATATTGTGCCTTTATCTTTGACAGGTGATAAAATACAAGAAAGTCCCTTTAGTAGAATAGGGCTTTTGTTTTGCTCGTCAGATTCAGAATCTGATTTTTCTCTTCTATTTAATAAAACAGTGAAAAGGTTACTGTATTCCATAAAATAAGGTAAGATAATAATGATAATTTACAATCAAAAATTAAATGCTTATAATTTCTTGACCGATTTTATTAACACGAATAAATATAGTTCGATAGTTATTCTATGTGATACTAATACAAAAAAGTATTGCTTAAATAACCTATATGATGAAATTAACATTAATCCAGATATTATAAATGTCATTGAAATAAATGATGGTGAACAGGTAAAAACAATTGAAACAAGCAAGTACATTTGGGATAAACTTCTCGAGATAGGATGTGACAGGAAATCGTTATTGATAAACCTGGGTGGCGGTGTGGTTTCAGATATCGGAGGATTTGTAGCATCAGTATTTAAAAGAGGCATTAGCTTTATTAATATTCCAACAACCTTATTATCTATGGTTGATGCAGGGATCGGAGGAAAAACCGGTGTGGATTTCGGTGGAGTAAAAAATATTATAGGTACTATAACACTGCCAAAGATGACTATTATTGACATCAGATATCTTGAAACTTTAAACGAAAGAGAAACAGTTAATGGATATGCTGAAATACTAAAACATGCTTTAATAAAAGATAAAAATCATTGGGAAGATTTACTTAATTGTGATCCATTCAATTTGAATTATTCACAAATAATCCATTCAATAAATATTAAACAAAAAATAGTTGAAGAAGATATTAATGAACAGGGTATACGTAAAATATTAAATTTTGGACATTCCATAGGTCATGCCATAGAAGCATTTTTTCTAAAAGGCAATAAAAATAGTATTATCAAGCATGGTGAAGCTGTTGCTGCTGGAATGATAATGGAAAGCTACATATCAATGCAATTAGGATTGTTAAACAGCAATGATTTTGAGGAGATTAAAGATAATATTATTAAAATCTATGGCCTAATCGAGATCAAATCTTCTACTTTTCATAATATTCTTGAATTTCTTATAAATGACAAGAAGAATCGCAATAATATATTTTATTTTGTTTTATTGGATGGTATTGGGAATGCGACTTTTAATGTAGAAGTTAAAAATCCATTGGTATTGGATGCTTTGGGATATTATTCAAAATTAAATATTAATTGAAGAAAAAACTTTAATAATGGAAAAAATCATGAACAAAATTAAAAGAATTACAATAGTAAACGCCCATTGGAACAATAGAGGTGATGAGGCTGCATTGTTAGCTATCTTAGAAGGTTTGAGAAAAACTTATAGGGAAAGCAAGATTACAATAATTTTTAAAGATGGAAAATCTGTTGAGCAGTTTCCGGATATGGAAGGTGTGGACTATTTTCCTGCAAAATTCAATGCGAAAATATGGGATATTTGGCTTACAACATTCACGAGAGGATTATTAGGGATAAACAAATTCTTAAAAAAAACAGTTAGGACGTTAAAAAAAACTGATTTGATCATATATTCTCCCGGGGGCTCAGTGATAAACAAAAGATTTTTTTGGAGAAAACAAATGGAGTATCTTGTTCCATTTATTTGTGCAAAATTCTACCGCATACCTATGTTTGTTGCCGCTCCATCAATTGGACCATTTGATACATCAAAACCAAATCGTATATTAAAGTGGTTAATTAAAACACCTCAGATATTTTGCGTCAGAGAAGAAATATCAAAAAATTATTTAAAACAGATAGGTATCCATGAGAATGTTTATACAACAATAGATTCTGCGTTTTTCAATGCTATTGATGGAGAAGATAATGAAAAAAAACTTAATAAATATATTGAACTCAAGAACTTTTTAAATTCACATGAAAAAGTTGTGGGCATTACTATTACTGATTTTAAATGGCATGTTAGTCTTAATAAAGATGAGGAGTTGACAAAAAGAATAGAAGATGCTTTTCACAGGTTTATAAATAAACTTGATATTAAAGGATATGGGGTATTGTTTATTCCACAGCTTTTTGGAAATCAAAATGATTATCACTATATGGAAAAGTTTTCTGGCGGCAATACTTATATTATGGATGATACTATGGACACTTATTTTCAGCAGTACATAATTTCAAAACTATATGCTGTAGTAGGTATGCGTTATCATTCCAATATATTTTCTGCAAAGATGGGGACACCCTTTATCGCAGTTATTTATGAAGAAAAAATGGAGGGTTTTATACAATTTGCAAATCTAAATGAATATTCCATTCCACTCGCAGAACTCTCATTTGAATCACTGAAGGATATATTTACAAAATTAGAACATAACCATGATCTAATTAAACAAAATTTGCAGATGCATCTTTCTGGTTGGAGAAAAAAGGCTGAGAGAACAATAAAACTATTGGCTTCATTAAGTAATTAAAATGGCAATAACAAATTACATGTTTTGCTGAGGAGGTAAAAAATGAAGTATCGTTATTTAGGAAATTCTGGACTTTCAGTATCAACGGTTTGTTTAGGGACTGTGACTTTTGGGCAAAGCAATTGGGGTTGTGATGAAAAGACTTCCACAAGTATATTAAATGCATTTATAGACCAGGGAGGTAATTTTATTGATACTGCTGATAAGTATGCCGATACTTTTTCAGAAGAAATTATCGGTAAGTGGTTGTGTAAACAAAATAGAGATGAGTTGGTAATTGCTACAAAATGCTTCTTTAAAACGGGAAAAGACATAAATAGTAGAGGACTTTCTCGCAAGCATATAATCAGTGCATGTGATGCAAGTCTGCGGCGTCTGCAAACGGATTATATTGATCTTTACCAAATTCATGAGACTGATCCTCAAACACCATTGGAAGAAACTATGGCGACTCTTGATTTTTTAATCCAACAAGGAAAAGTGCGCTATATCGGTTGCAGTAATCACCCAGCATGGAAGATAATGAAGGCTTCATGTATTGCCAAGCAGAGGGGATATGAAAGCTTTATTTCCGGGCAATATCTTTATAATTTATTGAAACGAGACATAGAAATTGAAGTTTTGCCTGCATGTAGAGATGTTGGGATGAAACTTATTTGTTGGAGCCCTTTGTCAGGTGGTATGTTAACCGGAAAGTATACAGAATCGAAAAAGCCACCGGAAGATACGCGGATAGCATTGAGAAAAGATCTCTCAGAAAATCGATATCCGGCCTGGTATGAAAAAAGTCTTGCAATAGTCAACAAACTTCGCGAAATTGCATCTAAAAGAGGGCAAACTCCTTCTGCTGTTGCACTGGCATGGCTGCTAAAAAATGAAAGTGTTGCATCAGTAATTACGGGCGCTAAAAAAACTGATCAGATTATTGAGAATTGTAAGGCTGGCGAGTGGATAATACCTGATGATGATTGGGAGGCTTTAGACGAACTTACTAAAATTAGTTACGGATATCCATTCGAGGTAGCCAAAAAAACTTTTCAACGTTGGTTTGACGATATTCTTTAAAACCAAAATGCTTTTAAGCAAAATAATAGTATAGTTGTAATATCTAATAAAATTAATTAATCTAAAACAAAGGAGAAGTAATTATGTATTCAGACAATAAAAATATTCAAATTCTCATCTCTTTGCTGAAAGAATTTAAAGTTAAAAATGCGGTACTTTCGCCAGGATCTAGAAATGTGCCGTTTGTGCATTCTATTGAACAGGATGTTTTTTTTCAGTGTTATTCAATCGTAGATGAACGAAGCGCGGCATATTTTGCAATGGGTTTGGCTTTGGAAACCCGGGCGCCGGTCTTGATATCTTGTACATCAGGAACAGCTTCAACGAATTATTCATCTGCAATATGTGAAGCGTTTTATCAGCACATACCACTTGTTGTTTTAACATCGGATAGAAATCCGTACTATTTGTTCCAAATGGAAGACCAGATGGTACCTCAGATAGAATTGTATCCAAAGATGACAAAAAAATCGATCACTCTTCCAATTATAAAGGATGAAAAAGATTATTGGTACTGCAGACGGATTATTAATGAAGCACTTTTGCAAATGAATCATCATGGAACTGGTCCCATTCATATTAACATTCCAACCGAATGGGGTTTGTTTGCACAAAATTTCAATAAAAAAGAATTGCCGGTCTTTAAACCAATCCAATTAGTATCGCTTAAAGATTTATTTAATGGTAAAGAAGACCTAATAAAAGAGTTGAAAGAGAAAAAAAGAATACTTGTCCTCTATAGTCAGAGTAAGCCGGTTAATGAAGAAGAAAGAAAGGTCATTGAGAGTTTTGCGTCGAAATATAATTGCGTGATTGCGACTGAAAGTATTTCAAACATGATGTGTAAAGGTGCTGTTAATACCTGGTTGATTTCACAAGTTTTGACAAAAGATGATTTTATCGAATACGCGCCTGATTTAGTCATATCTGTTAATGGAAATTATGTATCTAAAATTAAAAATTTGCTTAAAGGATGCCCTGTTGATTTTGAACATTGGACGGTAAATGAAGAAGGTGCTGTTGTCGATCAGTTCAAGAAACTGACAAAGGTTTTTGAATGCTCAACAATGGAATTTTTTACCTATTTTAATAAGAATGGAGGAAAACTTCTTGATAATAATGAATATTTGGATTTTTGGGAGTCGAAGATTGAAAAAGTCGGCAAACCGGAATTTGCTTTCAGTAATAATTATGCCATGCTTGAGTTTTTAAAGAGATTACCTAGAAACTCGTTGCTGCATCTTGGCAATGGGATGCCCGTGCATCTCGCCCAGCTTATTTCGTATGATACCAGTATTATAACATATTGTCATAGCGGAACGACGACCATTGATGGAACACTTTCTACGTTTATTGGACAATCAGCAGTTAGTAAAAAGCCATGTTTTATGTTTATCGGTGACTTGGGCTTTTTTTATGATATGAATGCTTTATGGAACAGATATGTTGGGAAGAATATTCGGATTTTGCTCAGCAATAATGAAGGTGGAGAAACCTTTCACTGGAATAACGCAAGGGATATAGACACTGTAAGTCTTCATACAGCTGCTGAACATTTTACTAGCGCAAAAGGGTGGGTAGAGTCAAGAGGGTTCAAATATCTGTCTGCACGTAATAAGGAAGAGTTTGATACAGTGTTACCGGTGTTTATGTCTGAGGATACTGAGGGACCAATATTTTTTGAATTATTCACAAAAAAAGAAAAAGATGCACGTATTTTGCTTGATTACTATGAAATCTGTAAGAAGAATCTTATGAATAGTAAAACTAATGGGTAATCAGAGATTGTTTCAAACAAAATGATAACTACACGAACTCTGTCGGCAATAAGATTTGCTGTTTTGGTTAGCTAGTTTTATCAAAAAAAGAAAGTCAATAATGCGTTAATAAAGGTGAGAATTTTATGAGAAATCTAAGAATAGAAGCCGAAATAATGGAAAATTGGAAAGTTGGTGTTACCAAACCATTAGTTAGCATCTCTTGCCTCGCTTACAATCATGAAAGTTATATTCGCGATGCTATTGAAGGCTTTCTCATACAAAGAACAACCTTCCCATTTAAAATATTTGTTCTTGATGATGCATCAACAGATCGAACTGCCGAAATAATTAGAGAATATGAAAGTAAGTATCCAAAACTTTTCAATTGCTTTCATTTAAAAGAAAATACGTGGGGAAAACCAAATCGCAGGGAACTAGCAGAGCCTTTTTTAGAAGCACGAAATGAAGGTAAATATATAGCTCTGTGTGAAGGTGATGATTATTGGACAGATCCTTTAAAGTTACAAAAACAAGTGGATTACATGGAAAGTCACCCAGGATGTAGTTTATGTTTTCATGCAGCTGAGATAGTACAAGTTGATAAAAAACCAACAGGCAGAGTGATTAAGCCCTACAATAAAGATTGTGTAAGTTTAGATGAAGATATTATTCTTGGTGGAGGGGGTTTTTGTCCAACTGCATCAATATTATTTCTTAAAAAACTAATGGAGAATCCACCTGAATTCTACAAGAGAGCATATGTAGGAGATTATGCATTGCAGATGTTACTTGCTTCCAAAGGATATCTTTATTACATTGATGAAGTTATGTCTGTATATAGAACGGGTGTTAAAGGTTCATATATAAGCAAAATGAATTCAGGAAAAAATGTAACAGATAATTATGTTAAATCTTATAAAGGAGCTATAAGTTTATTAGACAATTTTAACAAATATACAAATTACAAATATTTTAATGAAGTGGATAAAGCCAAATCAGAAAAGGAAAGCAATATTTTAATACTTGAAGCGAAAATAAAAGAATTAAAAAAGCCAAGATATAAAGAATATTATAATGCACTTGGAGTAAATGTAAAAATAAAACTATACGCTAGGTGTTATTTTCCAAAACTATACAAAAGACTAGCCGATACCAAAGCATGCATTAAAGAATTTCTATATGACTTTTAAAATCACTCAAGAGAATCCTAATACAAGAACCAAGCTCATTAAAGAAAAAAACCATAACAGGATTGCCTTGGAGTTTTTCGGATTTAATTTCACAACAAGAAATACAATTTGTAATTCAAGTAATCCTTGCAAGGCTATTATTGCCAAATGATTTTGGAATTATTGGAATGATTATTATTTTTATAGCATTGTCAGATTCTTTTATAGATAGCGGATTTAGCAGCGCTTTGATTCGGGAAAAAGAAGCTGGCCAAGAGGATTATTCTACTGTGTTTTTTTTAATTTAGTTATAGCAATTGTAATGTATATAGTTTTGTATTTTTCGGCAAATGCGATCAGAAATTTTTTCAATGAGCCCTAACTTGTAGCTATACTAAGGGTACTTGCACTATCCTTATTATTATTTTCTTCGGATTGATACAGAGGATAATGTTGGTTAAAAAATTGATTTAAAAACACAAACTAGGATATTTTTCTTGTGATTGTGGTAGTTTTTATATGAATTTTTGGATTGAGGAATTCTGACGTCATTTGATCTCAGGAAATATATAAAAAGCTTAAATGGAAATAGTATTAGGAAGTAAGAAATGTTCAAGGTTACAACATTATGACAGTAGAATCAAACATCAAAGGTAAAGTAATTTCAAATCTCTTTTGGAAATTAATGGAGCGAACAGGAACCCAAGGAATACAATTTATAGTAGCGATAATATTGGCACGACTTCTTATACCGGAAGATTACGGCATAATATCACTTGTAGTAATATTTATTGCTGTTGCAAGTGTATTTGTACAAAGCGGATTCAGTACAGCACTTATTCAAAAGAAGGATGTCAATGAAACTGATTTTTCATCAGTATTCTATTTGAGTTTATTAATTGCCGGTTTACTATATGTAATTCTATTTTTTACTGCACCGCTTATTGCTGTATTCTATAATGAACCGCAAGTTATACCAGTTCTTAGAGTATTTTCGGTTACATTGTTTTTAGGTGTCTTTAATTCAATACAAAACGCTGTTATAGCACGGAAGATGCAATTTAAGAAGCTTTTTATTAGCAGCCTTGGGGCAATAGTAGTATCCGGCGTAGTTGGAATATTTATGGCATATAAAGGCTTTGGCGTATGGGCTTTGGTAGTACAACAATTAACAAATAAGGTATTAGTTATCTTAATTCTTTGGTTTATTGTAAAGTGGAGACCGAGGTTGCTATTTTCGATTAAAAGTGTTAAAAAATTATTTTCATTTGGGTGGAAGTTATTAGTTTCATCATTAATAGATAATCTTTATATGAATTTATGTAGCCTCATTGTTGGTAAAATATATAATGCCGAGATGTTAGGTTTTTTTAATAGGGGTAAACAATTTCCTGCATTAATTGTAGAAAATATTAATAGGTCGATACAGTCGGTGATGTTCCCCGTTTTATCGTCTCAACAAGATAATAGATCAAGGGTTAAGGATATAATGCGGCGTTCCATGGTTACAAGCTTATTCATATTGCTTCCAATGATGGTTGGTTTAGCTGTTATTGCTGAATCACTAGTCAAGATTTTATTGACAGAGAAATGGCTACCCTGTGTTCCTTTTTTACAGATTTTCTGTGCGAGTTATGCTTTATGGCCGGTGCATACAGCTAATTTACAAGCTATCAATGCTTTAGGACGTAGTGATATTTTTCTGAAGTTGGAGATTATAAAAAAAGTTTTAGGCCTTGCCATATTAGTAGTGACTGTATTTTATGGTGTCTATGCAATGGCTATAGGAGGAGTTTTTGTTGGATTGATTGCAACTATTATTAATGCTTACCCGAATAAAAAACTACTCAACTACAGTTATAAAGAGCAGTGGAAAGATATTATGCCATCATTGTTATTATCTTTGGTAATGGGTATTTTTGTTTATATTATTGAATTAATTGGCTTATCAGATTGGTTAACCTTGATAATTCAGGTGTGTGTTGGAATGATTTCCTATGTTGCTTTGGCATGGATATTTAAACTTGAATGTTTTACATATTTACTATCAACATTCAAAGAAATTTTCAGAAACAAAAGCGGAGAAAGAATATAGAAAAATATTGTTATATAGTGATTACTACCCAAAAAGTACACAAAGTACCTATATTTCAAAAATAGTACAAATAACATTAAATAATACTAAACTGTAGGACTAAATTATTTACTAATAGCACCTTGAAAACTTAATTAGTAAAAATGGCTAAAAACCTTTATTTTATCAGTGTTTTATGCTATAATAAGTCATAAAAATACTAACAAATAAGGAGATTGCCAATGTCCTTTCACCTAAATGATGCACAACAGATGGACATTAATGATTCCCTATTATCACTGATCGAAAGAGAAATGAAACATCTTAAAGGCTCCTGGGTAGAAACCTTCAGTAAAAAGATATTCCCCTTTATAGGAAGATAGATTTAGCGTATTATATAGTGATAATCCCGCCTCAAGGCCTAATAAACTGATAAATGTCTATTTCGAGCTTCTCATCTTAAGGGATATATTTAACCAATCAGATAAAGAAGCCCTTAATTCTTTAATGTTTGATATCCGGTACCAGCATGCCTTACATACAACTAGCTTCCAGGAACAACCAGTATCCAAAAGCAGTTTGACCAACTTTCGGGTAGCGGTATAGAGATACAATCAAGAACGAGGTATTGACCTCATCCAGCAAGAGATAGAGGCACAGGATGGAGTTGCTTGAGATAATTCCGAGAATTTACTCATCAACATCAATTAGAATGGCATTTAGTTACAACGAATCTATTATGAGTGTTAATTGCTTTTTAAATGGAGAAAAACCTGTTCAAACAGTTATTAAACCAGGTATAGCTATTAGGTATGTAGAGGAGCATATTTTTTATGATAGGAATAATTTCTGATATTCATGGTAACTATGTAGTATTAATGGAAGTTTTAAAAGCCTTAGATAATATGGAAATTGAGGACATTTTTTGTCTTGGCGATGTTGTTGGTTACTACACACAGGTCAACAAATATTGTGATGAACTAAGTTCGAGAAATATAAAATGTGTAATGTGTAATCATGATTGGTATATGGTAGCTAAAAGTTTTTGTGCTCGTTAAAAAAGTGTTAAAGACTGTTTGGCTTATAAAAGAACAATCGTTACTAAAAAAAATTTGGACTGGTTGTCCGATTTTCCTATATTTAGACATATAAAAATCTATTTATGGTACACGGGGGATGGAATGATCCTATTGATGAATATTTTAAAGTATCAGAAGAATATTTTGATAGAATTGTAGGCCAATATTTTTCTTTTGGGCATTCACATATACAAACTATCCGTAGTTTTGGTGAAAAAAGATACTGTAATCCTGGGTCTATTGAACAACCACGGTATGGAGACCTCAGAGCTGCTTTTGCAACTTGGAATGGAAAAAATTTTGGTATTTATAGAGTTGTCTATGACATTCAAAAAGTGGGTGAGCTGATGGATAAGATAGGATTTAACAGATACTATTATGGATCTCTTAAGACGGGTACAAATTATTTAGGTTATTGATTTAAATAAGAGATAGTGAATGGTAACTATTAAGATTGTAAAATTTCCCCCGTTGCAATAACTAAAGAAAATATATTTGAGGTGAAACAGATGAAACTTATTCAAGTAACATGCTCTTCAATGCCGAAACTTGAAGAATATATAGAAGAAATAAAAGACCTATGGGACAGCCATTGGCTGACCAATATGGGAGTAAAACATAAACAATTAGAATCTGAGTTAATTGATTATCTGGGAGTTCCTGATATTGCTCTCTTTACTAATGGGCATCTTGCTCTTGAATGTGTAATTGCTGCGTTAGAGTTAAAGGGAGAAGTTATTACAACCCCTTTTACTTTTGTATCTACTACCCATGCAATTGTTAGAAACGACTTAGAGCCGGTGTTTTGTGATATTAATCCAGAAGATTATACAATTGATGCTGATAAAATTGAAAGGCTCATAACTGATAAAACCAGCGCAATTATTCCGGTTCATGTGTATGGAAATATATGTGATGTAACCAATATAGAAAGTATTGCTAAAAAATATCATTTAAAGGTCATCTATGATGCAGCCCATGCTTTTGGCGTGAAATTTAATGGTGTAGGTGTTGGGAATTTTGGTGATGCATCTATGTTCAGTTTTCATGCTACAAAAGTTTTCAATACTATTGAAGGCGGGGCAATTACCTTTAAGAAAAATGCTCTGAAAAAAACATTTAATGGCATTAAAAATTTTGGTATAACGGGACCAGAATCTGTAGAGTATGTTGGCGGTAATGCTAAGATGAGTGAATTCCAGGCTGCCATGGGCTTATGCAATATTCGACATGTAGATCATGAGATTAAAAAAAGAAAATTAGTTGTAGAACGATACATTGAAAATCTGGACACCATAGATGGAATCAGATTATCTAAACTTCAAAAGAGACTAGAAAGCAATTATGCCTATTTCCCTGTGGTATTTGATGGTTATAAAAAGACAAGAGATCAAGTCTTTGAAGAATTGAAAACTCATAATATCATTGTGAGAAAGTATTTTTATCCATTAACCAATAGCCTTGAGTGTTATAAAGGAAAATATAACCCAAATAATACACCTGTAGCAAAATATGTTGCCGAAAGAGTGTTAACACTTCCGCTTTATGCAGATTTAACATTAAAAGACGTTGATAGAATTTGTGATATTATTTTAGGATAGAGGTGAACAAGATGAAAGGTATTATTTTAGCAGGCGGTAAAGGAACCCGATTGTATCCTATGACACAAGCAGTGTCTAAGCAACTCCTGCCGATATACGATAAACCACTGATTTATTATCCACTATCGATTCTTATACTTGCTGGTATTCGCGAGATACTTATCATTTCAACACCGGAAGATACTCCGGTTTATAAGCGCCTTTTGGGTGATGGTTCCAGACTTGGACTTGAATTTTCTTACAAAGTACAGGAAATTCCAAAGGGACTTGCCGACGCATTTATCCTGGGTGAAGAATTCATCGGTGATGACAGTGTGTGCTTAATACTTGGTGATAATGTGTTCTACGGGCAAGACCTAACAAGGGTGCTTAATCGTGCGAAAGATTTGGAGAAAGGTGCAATCATATTTGGATATCCTGTGAAGGATGCACGTTTTTTTGGTGTAGTTGAATTTAATCAAAATAACAAAGTAGTCTCAATCGAAGAGAAACCGGAATTTCCAAAGTCTAACTATGCAATACCTGGTCTTTATTTTTACGATAATCAAGTCGTGGGGATAGCAAAGAATGTTAAACCTTCTGCCCGCGGTGAGATAGAGATTACTGCTGTTAACAATACATATTTAGAAAAGAATAAACTCAACGTGATTCTGCTCGGACGTGGTATGGCATGGCTGGATACTGGAACACCGGAGGGGATGCTTAAGGCTGCTGAGTACGTTGAAGCAGTTCAGTCAAGACAGGGATTCTACATATCGTGCTTAGAGGAAATTGCGTGGCGTAGAGGCTTTATTAATAAAGAGCAGTTAAGAGTGATTGGAGAGAGTTTGAAGATGACAGATTATGGCCAATATATACTGTCTTTAGTGGACGAATAAAGGTTGCCCAATAAGAAAAGCGAAAGGAATAAAAAAATGAAAAACATTTTAGTCACAGGCGGTGCTGGGTTCATTGGCAGTAACTTTATCAAATTTATGTTAGACAAGTATCCTGACTATAAAATCATAAATGTGGATGCGCTGACTTACGCGGGTAATTTGGAGAATCTAAAAGATATAGCGGACAATCTAAATTATATCTTTATCAAAGCGGACATTAGGGATAAAGAAAAGATTGATGAGATATTTGCATCTTATGGCATTGATACCGTTGTCAACTTTGCAGCAGAGTCCCACGTAGATAGAAGCATTGTCGAGCCAGAGGTTTTTCTGACTACCAATGTCATCGGTACTCAAACATTACTTGATGTGGCTAAAAAATATTGGAAGATTAAACCCGACGATAAGTATTGCAAAGAGTATAAGACTGACGTCAAATTCCTACAAGTGTCAACTGATGAGGTATATGGAGCATTAGGGGCGACGGGTATGTTTGTAGAGACGATGCCACTGCTTCCTAATAGTCCATATTCAGCATCAAAAGCAAGTGCGGATATGATTGTAAGAGCTTATCATGAGACTTTTGGGATGCCTGTAAATATTACACGTTGTAGCAATAATTATGGTCCTTATCAATTTCCTGAGAAATTAATACCATTGATGATAAATAACTGTTTAAAAGAGAAGGATTTGCCTGTATACGGTGATGGAATGCAAGTTAGAGATTGGCTGCATGTATCTGATCATTGCTCCGCTATTGATACTGTTTTATGTAAGGGACTGAATGGAGAGATCTATAATATCGGTGGTAATAACGAAAAAGCTAATATTGAAATAGTAAAACTCATAATCGCTACTCTTGGAAAGTCAAAGTCTTTGATTAAATTTGTCAAAGACAGACCAGGACATGACAGAAGATATGCCATTGATAATACGAAAATAACAACTCAGTTAGGTTGGAAACCTGCTTATACTTTTGAAGAGGGTATAGATGTTACTATTAAGTGGTATTTTGAAAATCAAGAATGGATGAAGGAATAGTATCTGGTTACTATAGGAATTACTATAATAAAATGTATTTGTTAAAATAAAAAATTGATTACATGTTACAATTGCATATGAAAATAAAATAGAGAAAAAAATATTAATTTTATTAATGAGTCCACTCTAAAAAGTCAATTATAGGATGAATTATTTTTAATATTTTTAATTTTATAAGGAAATATAATTGTGGATTAAAAAAATATAAAAAGGAATTAAGTTAAGTGTTGAATATTAAAAAATTATTTTATTCTTTTTTAATAGTATTATATCCTTTCAGCGTGCTTTTTTGTCCAAGGCTTAATATTGGCTTTACTCATGCAAGAATTGACGAATTATTAGTTTTTATTTGGGCGCCTATTGCATTGGTATCTTTTTTATTTTCGAAGATAAAGCGAATTACAATTGTTTATTATTTAGTTTTTCTATCTTTATCAATTTTGTTTACATTTGGGGTTTTATATGCTGGCTCTTCTACAGGCTGGTCAATACCAAATTTAAAAAACGTAAGTCGACCAGTTTTTTTTCTAATGAATTTAATAGTTTTAAGATACTGGATTTACAAAGGAAAAGTAAAAATAAAAACCGTTTTACTATCGCTAGTAGCTAGTATTACAATAGCCGGTGTTATTGGTTTGTATGCCACAACAAATCCAACATTTGCTTATTGGTTAACAAATACATACGCTTCAGGTATTTTCGATATGGAAGCACCGTATCGCTTTAACATGTCGTTTCGAGCTATGTCTGTATTCTCAGGTTACGACCAAGCTTCGATTACATATGCTATTGGTGTAATTTTATCATTATTTATAGTTTTAAATTATTGGCGAAGAAAAGCTCTTAGATATCTATGTATTTTAATGATTATTTTACTTACGATGTCAATTATAAGCAGTGCAAGGGTAGGCATAATTGCTCTAATGGGAGGTTTAATAGTGTTTTTTTCGTTTACTATTAGTAAAAAAATTACAATATTTTATATATTTTCTACTGCTTTGGCTATTTTAATTTTAGGGACTTTTATTCTTCCTTTTGCAAGAGATGTTATTCCTACATACAGCACAAACCGTCTTATGGAACTTACAGAAGTCTTTAATTTTAAATCGCATTATTCAATTTTGGAAAGAGTTCAAGGTTTTAATGCGCTTTATTACACTCAGGTTCGTTATGTTAATTATCCGAGAGGGTGGAATATAATATTAGGGTATGGTGATGATGGTAAATTTATTAGTGATGTAGGATATATAAATGTATTCTGTAGATATGGTCTTCTTGGAATATTTGTTCTTATATCAAGCTTCGTTGCACTTTTTAAAACAGGAAGCAAGATAGGCAAATTAATTGAATCAGTTCAAACTTCGAGCAAATATACTCCTGTCAATTTTATACTACCTGCTTTAATTGTGTTATTTGCAATTGGGAGTATGAAAGGTGGATTATATTTTCTCACTTTTAAAACAGGCGAATGTTTTGCATTGATTATTGCACTTTGTATAGTGGAGGCAGAAGAAGGATATAAAAGATTAAAAATTCTCAATGTATCAGGAAATACAAAATGAAATAATTAAAAATAAGGTATTCTTTGTATCTAATTAGGAGATAGAATATGAAAATTGATATTGTTATACCTACTTACAATCGGCTTTGGACTCTTAAACGTACTTTACCATATTATTTAAATAATCCGCAAGTACAACAAATTATTATAGTGGATGATAATAGCAACGATGGCACTGAAGAATGGATTAAACAACTATCTGCTATTGAACCCCGTGTAAGGATCATTAGACATGATTTTAACCGTGGCGCTTCTGCTTCTAGGAATAGTGGTGCGAATATTGCCCGTGCTCCTTTGGTTTTTTTTGCTGACGATGATATGATTTTTAAATCATCCGACGGTTTAAAAGTTTTAGCGAATGAATTGATAAATAATTCCGGTGATATTATTGCCCCAGTCCTTATGTTTTCAGAACATAAAAAAAATTTAAAATGTTTATTTGATTATCAAGGGAAGTTGGATATATTATTTATGTGTTATCCTTTACTGCTAGAGCTTAAACCTTCTAAAATTCTTATCAATCAATTACCTTTAAAAACATTTGAATCGGCAATCTTATGTGGATTAATGTTAATGCGTCGCGAAGTATTAGAAAAAGTCCGATATGATGAAACTTTGGGTTCTACAAGTTATAGAGATGAAACAGATTTTCAATTAAAAGCATTAAATTGTGGTTTTCGTTTATTAGCTTGTCCAAGAATACTTATTACAGATTTAGTGAGAAATTATAATCATAATAAGGACGGAGGCTGCCATGCTTCAACCAATATTATTGGGTATGAATGGCAAGCATGCAAAAACAATTGGAAAATTTTAAAACATCATAAAAGTATCATACATAATAAGTTAAATATTAAGGCATCAATTAAGGTGATGCAATTATTGTTTTTTATAGAGCATTTTATTAAAAGATTATCGAGATATTTTATTGGAAAAATATTACGGAAGTTAAAATTGTTGAAGTAAATAATTTGAATATATAAAGTGTATTAGTTAAAAAACCTACATATTATCGAAATTGAGATTTAAATTATAAATATGACTATTAAGAAGAGGAAAGATATGGAAAAAGAAAATGATATTTATTATTTTAAATCAAAACCAAATATAGCTCTTATAACGCCCTACCTCGATTACTTTGGAGGCGTAGAAATTGTAAATCATTCACTCATCAAATTATTAAATGAAGAAAGATTTAAAGTTCAAGTTATTAGTCAAGAATTATTTAAAAATAATATTATATTTAAATATAAAAAGAGATTTTTGGGATTAAATAATCTTCTTAGTAAATATTTTAATAGATATGCTTCAGAAGATACAGATTTAGTAATTTGCAATGGGGAATTTAGTTTAGGAATTGATCATCCTTTAGCTATTAATATTTTTCATGGTTGTTATTATGGTTATGCACAAGCTTTGAAATCATTTATATCAGAAAGAGCATTTGTCGGATTAATGAAGCTAGCCAATGAACAAAAAGAAGGAGCAAACGGAAAGTACATAATTGCAGTTTCATCAAATTTAAAAGAAATACTTGAACTTCAAGGAATAAAAGTTGATAGGGTAATTCCTAATGCAATCGATACAGAATTATTTCGACCGATTGAAGGTATTAAAAGGAATAACAAATGCCTATTTGTTGGTTCTTCAGATTATTATGGAAAGGGAATTGATATTTTAGAAGAACTTGCAGATAGGAATATTAAAATTGATTGTATTACTACATTTCCGCCGAAGAATAAACGATTAAAATGGCTTGGCAATATTCCAAGTAGAGAGCTACCACGATATTATTCAAGTTATAAATTTTTTATATTTCCAAGTCGTTTTGAGGGATGTGGGTTAGTGTCTTTAGAAGCAATGGCCTGTGGAACTCCTATAGTAATGACTTCTGTTGGTGTCGGACCTGAAATTGCCAAAGAAATTCCAGATTTTGTTGTTGATAATAAAAGCGATAAAATTTCCCTTGATATTATTAAAAAAATTAAAAAAATTGAAAGAAATTATAATTATTTTTCAATTCAAGCGAGAAATTATATACTAAAACATCATGATTTAGAAAAATGGAAAAAATCTTGGTTAAATACAATTGACTTGGTCATTAATCGCAAAGAATAATTATATGTAATAGATTGTATATAATTTATTGGCATATTATGGAGAGGATATAAAGTGCATTCAATAAACGAAAAGAAAATAAATTCTATTATTCTTTCAGAAAAAATCAATAAAATAGTTAAGATGATAGCAGAATGTCTTGATTCGATAATTATTAACAATAAAGGATTCCCAGCGCGTTCATTTTATGGAGAATCCTTTGCTTATTGGTTATTGAATAGTGTTGGTACAAAATATACCAGTAGCATTGAATATCTTTATAAATCGTATCAAGTTAAGGATAAAAATGACCCCAATTTTCATTGGGAGTTTAATGATTATGCATGGATTAATCTATTTAAAGAAACTAATGAAAAAAGGTTAGTGAATTTTGCATATCCGTTGCATTTCAAAAATACAAAAGTTACAAACTGGACTTTATTGCGTTCTTGTACCAGATACCATGCAGGGATAGAGATTGATCTTGCGTTACAAGAAGCAATAAAAGTATTAAAGAAGTATCAAAAAAAGTCTGGACTTATATGTGATCAAGTTGGTGTTAGAAGCTTTCAATATCACTGTTTTTCTGCAGTAATGATTGCAGAAATTTATGAGTTAGGAGGCGGTGAGTTTTTTTTAAGAAGATTCTATCACGCTGTAGGTTTTATATCTAAATTTATTTTACGTTCAGGAGACACTTTATATATTGGAAGAGGACAAGAACAATCATTTGGATATGGTGCCTTGATTTATCTTTTAGCATTATCTTATAAATATTTTCAAGATAATGAATTTCTTGCACTTCTCCAAAAGTGTCTATCATTTCTTATGAAATACCAACGTAAAGACGGTAGTTTTCCTTTAGTAATGAATAAGATGGAAAGGGGTTTTCCATTGGAAGCCAACCCTTCTGATCCTAAATATCCTGGATGGTATCAATATAATAATTATTTTGATTATCTACCTTTTTTAGGTATATTTCTTCATAAAGCTGCTAAGGTTTTATCATCAGTTTCATCGGAAAATGTTTCTTTAGGATTTATATCAAATAAAAACTATAGGGATAGGGATTTTATATTATTTAGAAATAATATTTACGAGGCAGTTCTTTCTAGACCAGGTGGCAATTGGAAAGGAAAAGGTGGATATTGGACGAATGATATACCTATTCCTTATGTAGTTTGTAACGGAAAAAGAATCACCCCGTCCTACGGAGGAGAACAATATGGTAATACTATATATAGTCCAGAGGGTATACCCTTACCTTTAATTGTAAAAAATAATGAAAAGATATCAATTAGGCGTAATCGTATGTGGTCATTTTTTTTAGGAAATACAATGATTTTTATTTCTCTTTCAGGTATTTTGATAAGGCATTTTAAATTTTACCAATCTTGTATAGTCATTAAGGATTTTATGATTGGTTTAAAGCCAATGTATACTAATTATTTATTTGAGAAGATTGATTGTGTTAATAATCAAGTATTTAATATTTGCAATGGCGCAATAATTTATACTTCAAAGCCAATGGTTAAAATTAATAAACCATGTTATTTCTGGGGAGGTATATTACAATCATTAGTTTCCTGCAATCCCACACGATATAATAAAATAACTATTTCAATGGAGAAGGTACAATGAATTTAGTAAGTATTATTATTCCTACTTATAACCGACCAGACTATTTAGATCGCTTACTAAAATCTATAAAAATGCAAACTTTTAAGAATTTTGAAGTAATTATAATCGATGATAGTTCTCCACAAAAAAGCGGATATAGAAAAGTTATTGAAAATTATTCACGAAGTATAACAATTTGTTATTACAGAAATAACATAAATCGTGGTGCTCAATATTGTCGAAACAGAGGCATTTCTCTTTCAAAGTGTAAATATATTGCTTTTGTTGATGATGATGATGAGTGGTTACCCAATAAATTAGAAAAACAGATTATACTATTTGAATCTAAATCAAAAAATGTTGCATTAATTTACTCATGGGCGAACACAATAAACCAAAATAATGAAATTATATTTAAATATAGAAAAATATTTAAAAAAGATAATCTTATGGCTTTATTAGATTCTTGTTTTATTCCTTCACCAACAGTGATGATTAAACGCGAGATATTCGAAAGTGTGGGTGGTTTTGATGAAAGGCTACCTAGTTGTCAAGATTGGGATATGTGGACACGAATTGTTGAATATGGATTTGAATATGATTTAGTAGAAGAAGTTTTAGCTTTACACCATAAACACAATAGGATTAGCTTAGGAAAATCACCAAATAGTCTATATGGATTTTATTTGTATTACGAAAAACATACGCCATATTATTTAAATTTGGGAATGAATAAAAATTTATCAGAAAAATATCGTGCTCTATCTTTTGGTTTTTTACAAAATAAAAAATATAACTTTGCTCGAATAAGTTTGAAGAGATCACTTAAGTTATGGAAGTTTAATTATAAAAGTTGGTATAGATTAAGCCAATTAATTTTAAAAGATAAAGGGAATTTATAATGAAAGTGAAAAATATATTTTTTCAAAAGGCATTTTATCATCGAAACGTTCTTTCCGAATTATTTATTCAGGATAAAAATATAATAGCTCCTTGGGGTGTTGAATTTGCGGATTCATCAAGTTTTTATTCGCTTGAAGGTGGTTATGGATATCGATATAAATTGCTTGAGCAATTCGAATCAGTAGATCATTTTTCTCATAAAGTAGTTCAGATTATAAAGATGAAAGAAGGATTAGTACGATTAGAATTAGAAGAATGGTTAGAAAATCCAACAAACTTTCGACGTATATGTAAAATAATTTTCATAGAAGATACATTTTTAATGGATTTTGTACTCCGATATCGATTTTTGGTTTCTCGTTTCCAAAAAGGTTATATCGCGAACAATACTTTGCGTATAGGGAGTTCTCATATATACCATCAATATCCCGTGGAGAGGTCTAAAGTTGAGAACTCTAAATATTCTATTGTTATTTCGGTGAATAAAAAAAATATTCCTTCTTCCATGAAAGGGTATATGTATTTGCAGTACCATGGAAATTATTGGGTTCTTCATGTGCGAATGCTGCCTTTGGTGTGGGAAAAAGAAGTTATAAAGTTATGTTCTAAATGGTTTAAAACATCTCCATTACCTAGTTGGTTAAGTATGCCTTTACTTAAAATACCCAATTTAAAAGAAGCACTTTGGTATCGAGGAGAAAAAAATCCTTATAAGAATCGAATAGCTCGTATTTTTTCACCCAATGCCTACCCTATGGTGAAATTAAAAAAAGGTGAATTACTATTGTGGGATGTTTCTTGTAGAATTGAAAATCCATAAATTTTTAAAAAATTATAAAAGACTATTTAAAATTATAGAAATAATAAGGAATAGAGAGAACTGTAAACAATTAGTTTATTTTGTGCATGAATTATTATTGGTAATTTTCTTCGTTGCTATTTATTTTTTTTGAACAAGAAATAATTTATAAAATATATTTTAAGGCACTAAATATTATTAGAACTAAATTTAATAAGGAAAGGAATTATTAATTTATGAAAATTCTATATATTACACCTTGGAGGCCTTCTTTAACAAATGGGGGAGGGCTTCATTGCTATGCAAACCTAAGATCAATATGCAATTACCCTGATGTAAAAATAGATTATATTGGACCATCTTTCGATTATGATCTTCCCGGCATTTATCGTAATAAATTCCTAAACATTATTTCGCGTGATTATTCTGTTAAAGATAAAATGATAGCTGCAATAAATAGAGTTCCAACTAGTCTTATAGCATTGTTTAAAGAATTTATTAGAAAGTATCCCATAAAAAAATATGATTTTATTTTTGTTGAGTCAACCAAATGTGGTTTTATTTTTAAATATTTAAAGCATTCAAATAAAATAATTTGCAACATCCATAATGTCGAAAGCGATTATTTCAAAGCTAATACTAAAGGAATTAAGAGATTGATATATAAATATATTTTTAATTCAGAAAAAACTACTTTAAATTATTGTAATGTTGCTTTAATTATGCATAATTTTGATAGATTGAGATTAAAAAATCTTTATAGCATTAAAGATACTCATTTAAAATTTATATTACATCCTGTTTGTAGTTTTCCTCCAAATCTTCCATTAGTGCCTTTTGATAAAAGGGAAAAGATAATACTTTTTATAGGTAGTCTAGATATTAATTTTAATGAAATAGGGTTAAGGAAATTTGTAAATCATTGTTGGCCAGATTTAATTAATTTTGGTTATAAACTTCAAGTTGCTGGAAGAAATCCTTCAGCAAAATTAGTTAATTTTCTTTCTAAACGTAAAAATATTGAAGTATTTGCAAATCCTTTAAATATGGAAACTATATTACGAAAAGCGAGAATGATCATTTTACCCGATCTAACCGGTACAGGAATGAAGCTTAGGGTAGCAAAGGCATTGAGTATTGGTGTGCCAGTAATAGGTACGAAAAAAGGATTAAAAGGATATTCTAATATCTCAGATTTTGGGGTTGAAGTAAACAATATCTCTGAAATGACTTATGCAATTAAAAAGCTTGTATATAATGAGGATAAGTTATCTGCATTATCATTTAATGCATATAAAATTTGGAAAGAGAAGTACAGTTTTGAAGTTTTTTGTAAGCGATTGCAATCCATTTTAAAAAAAACATTAAATAATAAATGAATTTAAATTATTAATTAATGAAAAATATTATAAAAATGACATTTTAATTGATAAAGATATAAAATACAATTTTAAAGCAAATAATTTAAAAGAAGCTGTCAATAAGATTATTATAAGGTAACATTAATAATTTTTAACTATAAAATTATTTAAAAAATATTTTAATGATATTAAGAAAAAAATATATACACTTGAGGTAAGTATTATAAATGAAGATTATTATGCAAGATCCTTGGGGGATTAGGGGTCTGGGGGTTTATGATTATTCATTATGTGATGCATTATATAAGAAAAATAAAAATCTTACTCTTATTACTAATTGGTATTATGAATATGACAAGTTATCAAATTTTAAAGTAGAAAAAATATTTTTTAAATATTCAGAGAAATTAAAAGTTGGTTTATTCCGAAAAATAATACGAGGGTTAGAATATTGTTTTAATATGTTTAATTTGCTAAAGAAATATTCAAAAGAATCTCCAGATATTATCCATATTCAATGGTTATTATTTTACCAATTTGATTATTTTTGGCTAAGAATTCTTCGATATCGACTGCGCAGAAAAAATACTAAAATAGTACTAACTGCACATAATGTTCTTCCCCATATAAATGGTTATAAATATAAGAATATATTAGAAAAAATTTATTCTCAAGTTGATGGGATTATAGTTCACAGTGAAGTATTGAGGGAACAGATGATTAGAATATTTGGTGAAGAAGGGAATGATTGGTCAATATGCGTTATTCCTCATGGAGCTAATGGTAAGTTATTAGAAAAAGTTAATAAAGATATACTAAATGATTATATAAAAAAGATAAAATCATTTAAAGCTGAAGGATATAATTTTTTATTTGCAGGAACTATTCATAAAAATAAGGGACTTGATATATTATTGAAAGCTTGGAAAGAACATATAAATAGATATCCTAAGGATAAATTATTTATAATAGGAAAACCTAGTTATAATATGAGTGATGAATTAGAGATTATTAAAAAATATCATTCTTCAATAATTTCGTCATTAGAATATAAAAGTGATGAAGAATTATTAGCATATTATTTAGAATGTGATTTTGTTGTGTTACCTTATAGAGAAGCATCACAGAGTGGGGTATTATTGACTGCTCTAAGTTTGGGTAAACCTGTAATCGTAACAAAAGTGGGAGCGCTTCCCGAAGTTGTTAATATTGTTAAGGGTGGTTATATAGTTGAGCCAAACAATCCTAAACATTTATACTTAGCAATTAATAAAGTTTCAGAAATCACTAGGGATAAATTAATAAAATGGAATGAAGACATAAAATATAAAACTAATAAATATTTTTCTTGGGATAATATAGCTAAATTAACTTACAATTTTTACAAAGAATTATTTATATAGAATGGTAAAAAAATAAAGATCAACTTTGTTTTAATAAATAAAAAGTAAACTATTTTAAAATTAATAATTGGAGTCTATTATGAAAATAACAATAATCGGTACTGGCTATGTCGGTTTAGTAACCGGGGTATGTCTGGCAGATTTTGGGAATGATATAATCTGTGTAGATAATGATAAAGAAAAAATTGATATTCTAAATAAAGGTCAATTACCTATTTATGAACCAGGACTAAAAGAAATAATAGAGAGAAATAGGGATTATAAGAGAATAGAATTTACCACTGATATAAAATATGCCGTTCCCCATAGTGAAGTGATATTTATAACTGTGGGAACACCGGAAAAAGAAGATGGTAATGCAGATTTAAAATATGTCTTTGAAGTGGCAAAAGATATAGCCTCCTATATGAATGATTATAAGATAATAGTTGATAAATCTACTGTTCCTATTGGGACTGGCAAAAAAGTAAAAGAGATAATTCAGAATATTCTAAAGGATAGAAAATTAAATTATAAATTTGATGTAGTTTCTAACCCGGAATTCTTAAGAGAAGGAAAGGCTTTATATGATTTTATGCATCCTGATAGGATAGTAATTGGAAGTGAAAGTAAAAAGGCAATAGAAATTATTAAAGAAGTATATCGGGGATTAAAATTAAATGATATTCCCTTTATAACTACTAACTTAGAAACTGCGGAGATGATAAAATATGCCTCTAATGCCTTTTTGGCTATGAAAATAAGTTATGTAAATGAAATAGCTAATTTATGTGAGAAAATAGGAGCTGATATTCAAGTGGTTACCAGTGCTATGGGGAGAGACGGCAGGATATCTCCCAAGTTTTTACATTGCGGACCGGGATACGGGGGAAGTTGTTTTCCTAAAGATACCAAATCCTTAGCAAAGATAGGAAGAAAAAATAATTCTCCTATCACTTTGATAGAATCTACCATAAAAGCTAATCAAAATCAAAAATTAAAGATGGTAGAAAAGATAGAAAAGGCGATGGGAAATGTTAAAGATAAAACTATAGCTATCCTTGGTTTAGCCTTCAAACCAGAGACCGATGATGTTAGAGAAGCACCTTCAATAGTGATTATAGAAGAATTATATCAAAGAGGAGCAAAGATAAAGGCTTTTGACTCTCAGGCGATGGAGGAAGCGAGGGGAAAATTAAAAGATTTAAAAGGAATAATATTTTGTAAAGATGAATATGGAGCAGTAGAGGGAGCAGATGCCCTGGTAATCATTACTGAATGGAATCAATTTAGAAGGTTAGATTTTGCGAGGATTAAAAAATTAATGAAAGGTAATTATATTTTTGATTTGAGAAATATATATTCCAAAGAGATTATAGAAAAAGAGAATGGTTTTAAATACTTTTCTGTGGGGAGATCGTAGAAAATACAATATAATTAATATTAATAAGGAAGTTAATTATGAAGTGGCAATATAAAGCAAAAATTATGAAGATAATGTCAAATATTCCTATGGGGGGGGCATTATATAAATTTTTACAAAAGAAATTTGGACGTTTAACTTCCGACCCAATACCAAATATTAAAAAGCAAATAGAGATTTCGAATTGGCTTCATAAGTATAATAATCTAATTGAAGGAAAAACATTTTTTGAAGTTGGTACAGGACATAACGCAATTGTGCCAGTAGGTTTTTTCTTGTCAGGGGCAAAACGCGTTGTTACGGTAGATCTATATAGAAGATTAGATTATAATATAATGAAAAATAGTTTATTTTATTTAGTTAAAAATAGACATTTGCTCGAATCCTTGTATTCTAATATTACAAATTCCAATATGTTTAATGAGAGATTAGATTTATTATCAAAATATTGGTCTACTCCACAACAATTTATTAAAATGGCGAATATCAAATACTTAGCACCAGCAGATGCAGCTAATACTAATCTATTAAATAATAGTATAGACTATCATATTTCTACAAATACTCTTGAGCATATCTCATATGAAGTCATAAGAAATATTTTTATTGAGGCAAAAAGAATATTAAAAGACAATGGCATTGCTATTCATTTTATTGATATGAGTGATCATTTTCAGCACCAAGATAATTCTATAAGTCGAATAAATTTTCTTCGTTTTTCTGATAATGATTGGACGAATATTGCTGGAAATCAATTTGCTTATTGCAATAGGTTAATAGCTAGCAATTATTTAAATTTATTTAATGAGATAGGATTTGATATAATTCATATGGAAAAGGGAATAGATGAAAATTCTATGAATAAAATTAAGGATGGTTTTAAAGTAAATGAAAAGTTTAACTCGTATAAATTAGAAGATATTTGTACTACTAGTTTAAAGATAATGCTTAAAAAGAGAATTAATTAGTTTTTATAAATTATTTAATTTATTAAAATTATAAAAGGAGATACAACTTTTGCATATTTTTTTTATTATATTGATTTTTATTTTATTTTACATTTATTTTGGTTATCCTATTTTATTATTTTTAATATCTATATTTAAAAAAAATAATGTAAAAATGAGTAAAGATTATTTCCCGAATGTTTCCTTGATAATTGCAGCCTATAGTGAGGAAAAGATAATTGAAGAAAAAATAAAAAATAGTTTAAATATTAATTATCCAAAGAGTAAACTGGAAATAATTGTTTTCTCAGATGCTTCAAGTGATAGAACTGATGAGATAGTAAAAAAGTATGAAAAAGAGGGAATTAGATTAATCCGAATTGAGGGAAGAAAAGGAAAGACAATCTGCCAGAATGAAATAGTAAAATTAGCAAAAGGAGAAATTATTATATTTTCTGATGCTAATAGCATGTATGAACCTTGTGCTATTAAAAAGATTGTTCGTAATTTTTTTGATGAAAAAGTAGGGTGTGTTGTTGGAGAATTAAAATATGGAGAGTTTATTACAAGTAACAGTGTCAATGTTGTAGAAGGTGAGAATGTATATTGGGATTATGATAAAATTATTAAGAAGTTAGAAAGTAAAGTCTGCTCAGTAGTTACCGGTAACGGGGCCATATATGGCTCAAGAAAAAGTATTTATGTGCCTTTGGAAAGAAATATGATCAGTGATTTTATTGAGCCATTAGAGATATTTAAAAAAGGTTATAAGATCATATATGAACCAGAAGCAGTAGCACGGGAGAACACCGCTGAAAATTCTCAGAAGGAGTTTGGGAGGCGAATTAGAATTGTAACTCGTTCCGCTTGTAGTTTACTTAAAAATAAATCCCTTCGTGAATTATTAAATCCTTTTCGCTATGGTATTTTTTCAGTACAGTTATTGTCTCATAAAGTTTTGAGATGGTTCTCAGGTGCCCTGATGATTTTAATATTTTTATTGAATATTTTTTTATTAGGTAGGGGAACCTTTTATAATTTGACAATGTTGGGGCAAGGGATATTCTATATGTTTGCGCTTTGGGGATTTATAAATGAAATATGGTTGAAGAGAAAAAGTGCAAAGATACTTCATGTTGCTTATTACTTTTGTCTCTCTTGCATAGCTATGCTTTATGGGATGATAAACGCTTTTAGAGGCAAAGAAATGGTTACATGGGAAACAGTTAGGTAAAATTTAGTATTTTATGTATAAAATAAAAAATTATAGGAAATATAATGAATTTATCAATTTTAAAAAATAAAAACAGAGACCGGAATTCATAAGGTAAGCCAGAAATTGCTGACTATACTCAGATTCTGAAAACATTGTGGTATTTGGTAGCAAAGGTAAGTGTGATAAATATTATGTTGACATATGATTTTGTGGTTAGATGTTAAAATTATTTATTAGGACTACAATTATACGTTTTTAGTTCTACGGAGACGTTTTGAAGTGTCGATTAACCAATTTACTAATTGACTAATTAAAAGTGCAAGATTTTCAAAAAATGCCGATGGTGGATAGCCTGGGTAACAGCAGCCATTTCTCATATAAAGGTTTTTCCTGAGAAAGGAGAAGGAATGAAATGGGGTATGATAATGATGTGGGATTTTTTATTTTTTCGTAAAGTTATAGAGCAGATAATATTTTCTCCCGGGTTTTTCTTGCTTTTAATTTTATTAGTATATCTTTTGTTAGTTTTCAAAAAGAAAAAGATGGCTCACCTATTAATATTTTTCTTTTTTATTTCCTTTTATCTTTTAAGTACTTGGCCCGGAGAATATCTTTTAGTTAGAACCCTGGAGGATGATTACTCTCCCTATTCTTTTGAGCAATTAAGTAAGGAAGAGATAGAAGATACGGTAATAGCGATTCTATCAAGCGGCATGGTCCTGGGTTCTCCGGCAGCAGGCGATGAGGGAGCAGAAATTGGAGAGACTACCCTGGCTAGACTTTATGGGGGATATAAAATTTATCAAAAATTAGGTTGTGATATTTGCCTAAGTGGAGGTAGCAGCCCAGGCAGGAGTAATGAATTGCCTATTGCTAAGGTGATGCAAGAGGTGCTTCTTTCCTGGGGAATAGATAAAGAGAAAATAATAATTGAAGATTTGTCTAAAACTACTTTGGAGAATGCGAAATATTCTTTAAAGAGATTAGAAGAAGAAGATTATCAAAAGATTATTTTAGTTACCAGTGCTCTACATATGAGGCGTTCAGTAAAAAGTTTTGAGAGGGGAGAGATTAAAATAATTCCTGCCCCAGTTAATTATATTTTAGGAAAAGAACCTTTGAATATTTTAGATTTTTTACCTAACGCAGGGGCATTAAATAATAATTTTTATGCTATACACGAATGGATAGGTTTGATGTATTATGGTTTAGGTTTTAGATAAAAAAATAGTTTGCAGTTTTCAGTTTACGGTTTATAGTGCATTCCCATTTCCATGGGAATGACACAGACAGAAAAAGGGGATAGAATACTTTAAAAGATAGGTTGCAAGTTACAAGTTAAGAAATAAAATACAAAATCAATCTACCGGTCTACCGGTCTGCCAGTCTGCCGGTCTACCGTCGAGAATAAATACAAATACAAAGAAAAGAGGGAAAAGAGGGAGGGAGAGGGGATAAATACATAGACAGGCGAGACGCCTGTCCTACGGAGGTTATCCCTTTGAGGGGAGAGAGCTGAAAAAAAGTTTTACAATGTGGAAAATATTTTAATAAAAAAGAAGGAGTTTTAAATATTGTGTCGTATATAAGAAGCACGTAATAGGGTTTTGGTTTTTAGTTATTAGTTTTTGGTTTGCAGTTAAGAAAAATTAAATAAATTAAAGGAGAAAGTATGATATTTTTAATCCTTATAGTTTCATTTGTAGTTAGCTTTTTTGTCTTTCCCCTAATGATTCCTCGTTTGAAAAGGTCAGGGATTGTAGGAATAAACATGAATAGTGAGAAACGGGAAGAGATTCCCGAAATGGGTGGATTAGTAATCGCCGTTGGTTTTGGAGCAGGAATAGTTTTTGCTATTTTTTTAAGGGCTTTTTATAATTTATTTCTTTCAGTTAGTTTAGTCTCTCTATTGGCTGTCTTGGCAACGGTATTAATCGTAGTATTAATTGGTATTTTTGATGATCTAATATCTATACGACAAATGACCAAGGCATTTCTACCGATATTTGCCGCCTTGCCTTTAATGGCCATAAAAGATGGATATTCTTTAATGAGAATTCCTTGTATTGGATCGATAAATTTTGGAGTTTTTTATCCTTTAGTGTTAGTTCCTTTGGGAATTACCGGAGCAGCTAATGCTGTAAATATGTTGGCTGGATTTAATGGG
>Ga0210003_1000561_pt1 | contig 33469 bp, 25 predicted proteins | sample LantaG_FD_182804 | JGI IMG/M metagenome (GOLD analysis project Ga0210003, IMG submission 182804) | Deep subsurface microbial communities from Baltic Sea to uncover new lineages of life (NeLLi) - Landsort_02402 metaG (SPAdes) (version 2) | ecosystem: Environmental > Aquatic > Marine > Oceanic >...
CTAGAGGTAGGTTTTATTGGAAGGATGGTGTAAAAGATTCAGAAGTTATATGGACTCCTGACTCTAGGGGTAGATTTAAAGTTTCTTGGACACCTAAGAAAGGTTTAAGTAATGCTAAGTATTCTAAGCATGGAATTTATTTTCCTTCTAACGAACATATAGGAGCGTTTGGTTGTGACTCTTATGATATATCTGGAACAGTTGGAGGTGGAGGATCTAATGGAGCATTGCACGGTTTAACTAAATATAATATGGATGAAGCTCCAAGTAATGAGTTTTTCTTAGAATATGTAGCAAGGCCACAAACAGCTGAGATTTTTTTTGAAGAAGTATTGATGGCTTGTGTGTTTTATGGTATGCCAATTCTTGTAGAGAATAACAAACCAAGGCTTTTATATCATTTTAAAAACAGAGGTTATAGAGGGTTTAGTATGAATAGACCTGATAAGCATTACAATAAACTTTCTAAAACAGAAAAAGAACTTGGAGGTATACCCAATACATCTGAAGATATAAAACAATCACACGCAGCAGCCATAGAGTCTTATATCGAGAAATATGTTGGACTTGATTTAGATGGTGGTTATAGACCTGGTGATGAGATGGGAAGTATGTGTTTTACAAGAACGCTTGAGGATTGGGCAAGGTTTGATATTAGCGCAAGAACAAAGTTTGATGCAAGTATAAGTTCAGGTTTAGCTATTATGGCAAATCAAAAGAATGTGTACTTGCCTCAGAAAAAAGAATCAAAAATAAGTCTTAACTTTGCAACATATAATAATAAAGGAACATTAAGTGAATTAATTAGATGAAAGAGGTAAACATAAACATTTCATCTGTAGGATTCCCTAGTCAATTCGTATCTGATGCTGAGAAAGCAACCGATGAGTTTGGATTACAAATAGGACAGGCTATTCAATATGAATGGTTTCGTAAAGATTCTAACGGATGTAGATACTATAGTCAGTGGAGGGGCTTTAATAGATTACGCCTATATGCAAGAGGTGAACAATCCATAGCAAAATATAAAAATGAATTAGCCGTTGACGGTGATTTATCTTATCTAAATTTAGACTGGACTCCAGTTCCTATTATTCCAAAGTTTGTAGACATTGTTGTAAACGGAATGTCTGATAGATTGTTTAAAGTAAAAGCTTACGCACAAGATGCATTATCTCAATCTAAAAGAAGTAAATATCAAGAAATGATTGAAGGGCAGATGGCTGCAAAAGACGTTCTTGAAATTGTACAAAAAAATACAGGGTTTGATCCTTTTATAATGAACCCTGATGAATTACCAGCGAGCGACGAAGAGTTATCGCTTTATATGAATTTAAATTACAAACCAGCCATAGAGATTGCTGAAGAGGAGGCGATTGATACAATGTTTGCCGAGAATCATTATGATGATATTCGTAAACGATTAGATTACGATATGATGGTGACGGGTATGGCTGTAGCAAAACACGAGTTTCTTCCTGGTTCTGGAGTAAAAGTAGCTTACGTTGACCCTGCTAATGTGGTATACAGTTATACTGAAGACCCGCATTTTAAAGATTGTTTTTACTGGGGTGAAATAAAAACTGTTCCTATAGCAGAGTTAATGAAAATTGACCCTACACTAACAAATGATGATTTAGAACAAATTTCAAAATATTCACAAAGTTGGTATGATTATTTCAACACAGCTCAGTTTTATGAAAACGATATATTCTATCGTGATACTTGTACGTTAATGTACTTTAATTATAAAACCACAAAGAAGATGGTTTATAAGAAAAAAGTTAAAGACAACGGTAATATAAGTATGATAGAAAAAGATGATGGTTTTAATCCACCAGATGAGATGATGGAAGAAAACAATTTTGAGAAGGTAGAAAAAACAATTGATGTTTGGTATGATGGAGTAATGGTTATGGGGACAAACATAATTTTAAAATGGGAGCTTGCTAAGAACATGGTAAGACCTAAGTCTTCATCTCAACACGCAATACCTAATTACGTAGCTGTTGCACCAAGAATGTACAAAGGGGTTATTGAATCTTTGGTTAGAAGAATGATTCCTTATGCTGATTTAATTCAGATGACGCATTTAAAATTACAACAAGTTATATCACGTACAGTTCCTGATGGTGTCTATATTGATGCAGATGGTTTAAATGAAGTTGATTTAGGTACAGGAGCAGCATATAACCCAGAAGACGCATTAAGACTTTATTTCCAAACAGGTAGTGTAATTGGTAGAAGTTATACACAAGAAGGAGATTATAATCAAGGTAAAATACCAATACAGCAGCTTACAAGCAATTCGGGAGCTTCTAAGACACAAATGCTTATAGCTAACCTAAACCACTATTTAGACATGATTCGAGCTGTAACAGGCTTAAATGAAGCGAGAGATGGTACAATTGCTAACTCCGATGCTTTAGTGGGTGTTCAAAAGTTAGCAGCATTAAGTTCTAATACCGCTACTCGACATATATTAGATGGAAGTCTTTACATATATAGAACGTTAGCTGAGGCTTTAACTTACAGGGTAGCGGATATTTTAGAATACGCAGACTTTAAAGATGATTTTGTAAACAAAATAGGTAAATACAATGTTAGTATACTTGGAGAAATATCTGATTTATATATATATGACTTTGGAATCTTTATTGAATTGTCTCCAGACGAAGAGCAAAAAGCAATGCTTGAGCAAAATATTCAAATGGCATTATCAAAAAGTGATATTAACTTGGAAGACGCTATTGATATACGTGAAATTAAAAATCTTAAACTTGCGAATCAGTTGCTAAAAGTAAAACGTAAGGCTAAGCAAGAGCAAGATCAGCAAATGGAAATGCAGAAGCAAGCTATGATTACTCAGCAACAATTAAAATCTCAGGAGTTAGCTGCTCAAGTAGCTATGCAAAAAATACAAGCTGAAACTCAAGCTAAGATGCAATATAGACAGGCGGATGTAGCTTTTGAAATTGAAAAACAAAAAGCAGAAGCTCAATTGAAAGCTCAGTTAATGCAGCAAGAGTTTAATTATAACTTACAGCTACAAGGAATGACACAGACACAACTTTCACAAAGAGAGGCTGATAAAGAAAAAGCAAAAAGTGATAGGATAAGTCAACAAAATACAGAACAATCAAAATTAATTACTCAACGAAAGAATAATTTACCTCCACAGAACTTTGAATCTAACGAGGATAGTTTAGATGGTTTTGATTTATCAGAGTTTGAACCAAGATAATGTGTTTAAATTTTACGTAACTTTGCAATTAAATTAAATTAAATCAAATGGACATTAAAGTAAGAGAAGTGTCGGCTGAAGAAAAGTCGTCTCAAGAAATAGAACAAGAACTCCTTGATAAGCATGAGGAGAAGCAACAGTCAGAGACTGGGCAAGAAACTACAGAGGTTAAAGTCGAAGAACCTCAAGAAAATGTAGAAGTAAAAGAAGAAAGTATACCAGAGGATGCTCCGGTTGAGGAGGTTAAAGTTGAAGAACCTCCACTAATGGAAACTCCTTCTGAATTAAACGAAGACGAAGTTCTTTCATATATTGGAAAAAGATATGGTAAGGAGATTAATTCTATTGATGAATTAGTTAGCCAGCGTGAAGAAAGCGAACCGCTTCCTGAAGATGTGGCTGCTTACCTAAAGTATAAAAAAGAAACTGGACGAGGTTTTGGTGATTTTGCAAAATTGCAAAAAGATTACACTGACTTAGGTCCAGATGCTTTGCTACGTGAATATTACTCTATAACTGAAGAAGGTTTAGATTCAGAAGATATAGATTTATTAATGGAAGATTTTGTGTTTGATGAAGAAATTCATGAGCCAAATGAAATTAAAAAAATAAAACTAGCAAAGAAAAAAGAAATTGCCAAAGCAAAAAAGTTTCTCAAACAACAGCAGGAACAATACAAACAGCCCCTTGAGTCAAGGGAAAGTTCTGCCACTGCTAACAATGATGAAATAATTGAATACAGGCAATATCTTGAGGCAGCTAAGACTCAAGAGGAGCAAGCAAACCACAAAAGAGAATGGTTTGTTAAAAAAAGTGATCAAGTTTTTAACACCGAGTTTAAAGGTTTTAAATTCAATATAGGTGACAACGAGGTTGTTTATACTCCAGGCAGTGCTTCTGAACTTAAGAAAGCTCAAGAGACTCCATTAAATTTTGTAAATAAATTTTTGGACAACAATGGGTATTTAAAAGACGCAGAAGGATATCACCGCTCTTTAGCAATTGCAATGAACCCTGAAAAGTTTGCACAGTTCTTTTATGAACAAGGCAAATCCCAGGCAACTGATGATGTAATACGTAAAACTAAAAATATAAATATGAGTGAGCGTAGTGCACCAGAGGTTTTTGTCAAATCAGGTTTTCAAGTGAAAGCAGTTTCTCAGCCTTCGAGCAAAGGACTGCGAATTAAGAGTATAAAAAAAACGTAATAATAATTTAAAAATAATATAACATGGCAGGACAAGTAAAAGCAACGCCAACATTCGCGTTGACTCCGAGTTCAGAAAGAACTCCAACAGCTCAAAACTATATTGTAAATTTTGATTTCTTAAATCAGTATCTACCAGATACGTATGAAAAAGAATTTGAAAGATACGGTAATAGAACGATTTCTTCATTCCTTAGAATGGTAGGAGCGGAAATGCCTACAAACTCAGACCTTATTAAATGGGCTGAGCAAGGTAGGTTACACACGAAATATACAAGCGTAGGTACAGCTGCAGCACTAGCTGCTGACCAAGCTGTATTTCAGGTAAACGATGCAATCGACCCAGCAACTGCTGAGCAAGTAATCAGAGTAGGACAAACTATTGTAGTTGTTCAAAATAATGGTTCAGGTCTTAACAAAGCAGTAGTAAGCGCAGTAAACAATGCCGGTGGTGGTAAAGGACAGTTCACAGCTGACTTTTACGAAGCAGGTGGTTTAGTAACTGCAGGTACTGGTGTTGGTAACGCAGACGTTACAGTATTTATTTACGGTTCAGAATTTAAAAAAGGAACAGCAGGTATGGTAGGTTCATTAGAATCTAACGACTTCATTTTCGACAACAAGCCAATCATCATTAAAGATACTTACAACGTATCTGGTTCTGATATGGCACAAATCGGATGGGTAGAAGTAACTACTGAAGACGGTGCTACTGGTTACCTTTGGTATTTAAAGTCTGAGCACGAAACAAGATTAAGATTCGATGACTATTTAGAAACAGCTATGATTGAAGCTGTACCAGCTGAGCAAAACTCAGGTGCTGCTGCAATTTTAGGTAGCGCAGGTGGTGCTGCTAACCCAGGTGCTGGGTCAGACGGTATCTTTTATGCTGTTGCAAACAGAGGAAATATCTGGGACGGTGGTAATCCAACTACCCTAGCAGATTTTGATTCTATCATTAGTAGATTAGACAAACAAGGAGCTATTGAAGAAAATGTAATTTTCGCAAACAGACAATTCATTTTTGATATGGACGATATGTTAGCTGCTCAAAACTCTTATGGAGCGGGTGGTACTTCTTACGGTCTATTTGACAATGACGAAGATATGGCATTGAACTTAGGATTCTCTGGATTCAGAAGAGGATACGATTTCTATAAAACTGATTGGAAATACTTAAACGACCCTACAATGAGAGGTGGTTTACCATCAGGTGCAGGTTCAGGTAAAATCAATGGACTATTAGTTCCAGCTGGTTCTACAAGTGTTTATGACCAAATTCTTGGTAAAAACGCTAAGAGACCTTTCTTACATGTTAGATATAGAGCTTCAGAAACTGAAGACAGAAGATATAAGACTTGGATTACTGGCTCTGCTGGTGGTGCTGCAACGTCGGATATCGATAACATGCAAGTAAACTTCTTGTCTGAGAGAGCTGTATGTACTTTAGGTGCAAACAACTTCTTCTTATTCCAAGACTAGTAATTAATTTTAAGGGGCGTAGCAATATGCCCCTTTTTTAAATTTTAAATTAAATTAAATCAAATGAAAAAAGAAAATACAAGTCCTAAAACGGACACAGTAAAAATTACCCCTAAAAAATCTACACCTAAATTCGTAGATAAACAATATAAACTTACAAGAGAAACACCACCTTTATCTTTGATATTAGCATCAAGGCATACTACAAGGTTTCCGTTGTTATACTTTGATGAAGACACTGGTCTTAATAGACCTTTGAGATACGCCAGGAATCAAAACTCTCCATTCCAAGATGAGCAAGATGATAACGCTATCATTGAGCCTATTGTATTTGAAGATGGATTCTTACACGTTCCTAAAAATAATCAAGTCTTACAAAAATTCATGGACTTACATCCTGGAAAAGGAAGAGTGTTTACAGAAGTAAATAAAGCAAAAGAAGCTGCTGAGTTAGTAGAAGACTTAAACTTAGAAGTTGATGCTTTAATAGAAGCAAGGCAACTTACAGTAGAGCAAGTTGAAAATGTAGCTAGAGTGTTATTTCAAAAAGACGTTTCTAAAGTTACAACAGCTGAGCTTAGAAGAGATATTTTAATATTTGCAAAACAAAACCCAGGTGGTTTTATGAATTTATTAAAAGACCCTGCTCTTAAGTTTAACGCTACTATTCAAAACATATTAGATAAAAATCTAATACAACTTAGAAATAATAAGAAAGAAGTGTGGTTTAACACAGCGTCTAATAAAAATAAGATGTGTAATATACCATACGGGGAAGACCCATTGTTCATTATAGCTTCATACTTTGAAAGCGATGATGGATTAGAGTCATATAAGCATTTAAAAGCGTTAGCAAAAAATTCGTAACTTTGTACTTTAAGTTTAACTATTAATTTTTTTACAATGCAAAAATTTTTAAATATTCCAGTAACTAATGAGCAATACCAATTGGTAGCTATTAGTGATATTGTATTAATAGAGCAAGCATCTACTACTACAGTAACAATTACTTATGGTGGTGGTAAAGTAACTACCATTACTCACGCAACAGCAGCTGCGGGAGATGAAACAGAAAGAGACACAATTGAAAGTGCAGTTGTAGCAGCATTAGCTACTTCTTGGACAAACCCAGCATATAACGTAGATAACCTACCTTATGCTGTAAGTGGAATTGCAGTAGCATAACGATTTAATCCTTCCTTTACTATCGACAGGAAAGCACCCGAATCAGGGTGCTTTTTTATTTTATGTATCTTTGTAAAAAGATTTTCAAATGATAAACTCTGTAAGAAATACTGTACTTGCTATTATCAATAAAAATAACTACGGATATATATCTCCAGGTGATTTTAATTTGTTTGCTAAACAAGCACAGCTAGATATATTTGATGAATATTTTATAAGATATAATCAGCAAATAAATGAAGAGAACGCAAGGATATCTGGGACAGGATATGCTGATATTAAAAAAGGTTATGAAGAGGTAATTGACACTTTTTCTGTTACAAAAACTTTAGTACAAAAATCTAACAACATATACTACCTTCCTAGTCAAACCACAACAGGTGATGATTATTATTTATTAAACAAAGTTTTATGTTATCAGAATAGCGTTCTGCAAGGTGAAGCTGAAAAAGTAAGTTTAAATAAAATTGATTTATTGAATAAATCTCTTTTAACTGCTCCTTCATCTCAATACCCAGCTTATACTCAAAAAGGTGACTCTATAACCATTTTTCCTACAACATTTAACGGGGCTTTAGATATACAAGGAACGTATGTGCGATATCCTTTAGATCCTAAATGGACTTATGTTACTTTGTATAACGGTGAGCCATTGTTTGACCAGACGCAAAATGATTATCAAGACTTTGAGCTGCCAATTGATGACTTAAATAATTTAGTAGCAAGAATACTACAATACGCAGGTATATCAATAAGAGAGGCTGATGTATTTCAGTTTGGGCAAATAGAAGAACAGCAACAAAATTAAACTAATACATAATTATGGCATATATTAATCAAAGAAAATATTATACTAACGACGGTCTTGCACCTACAGACAGTAATTGGGGTTCTTATCAATACGTAAGTTTAGACAACATAATGACTAACTTTGAGTTGATGTATGATGGAAATCATTCGTTGGTTAATAATGAAAATAGATATAAAATATTATTTCACGCAAAAAGAGCAATACAAGAATTAAACTACGATGCTTTTAAAGAAATAAAAGCGTTAGAATTAACAGTATATGATGACCTACGTTTTGTTTTACCATCGGATTATGTAAACTGGGTGAAGCTTTATTTATTTGAAGGTAACACTTTAAGAGAGCTAACTGAAAATATTCAAGTACAATCCTCTATTCAATATCTTCAAAACTCAACTGCTGTATTTGGATATGATGGAAACAATAATGTATCAACTATAGAATCAAGTTTAGATGCTTCAAGAAAAAGCGGATCTTTGAATAGTATTTATTTAAATCAAAACAATGAAGGGGATGTTAATGAAAATTGTATTGATTGTGATGATGATATCTACAACTCAAGAATTGGAGCTAGATATGGTTTAAATACAGAAACTGCTAATATAAATCCTACGTTTACTATAGATAAAAAAGCTGGTGTTATTAATTTTGATTCTACTATGGCAAACCAACAGTGCGTATTGCAATATATATCTGATGGTATGGAAAATGGAGATAACTCAAACATAAGTGTAAATAAATTATTTGAAGAATATATTTATGCTTATATACAATATGCTATTTTAAATAGTAAATTTGGAGTGCAAGAGTATATTATTAATAGAGCAAGAAAAAACAAACAAGCTTTATTGAGAAATGCTAAAATCAGGTTAAGTAACATTCACCCAAGCAGATTGCTTATGAATCTTAGAGGTGAAGATAAGTGGATAAAATAAAATGGCAAACATTCAAAGAAATTTTGTAGCTGGGCGTATGAACAAGAGCCTTGACGAAAGGCTTATACCAAACGGAGAGTATATAGACGCTTTGAATGTTAGGCTTGGTTCTACTGAAGAATCAGAAATAGGTGCGGTAGAAAATGCTAAAGGAAATGTTCAAGTTACGTCTCTACAATATATAGATGGAACTGCTTTAAGTAGTTCTGCTAGATGTATCGGTGCATTTGAGGATGGTGCTAATGAAACCATTTATTGGTTTGTTCACGACCCTGCATTTACTGTAGGGGCAACTGGAAAATTAGATTTAATTGTTTCTTATAACGTAATTACAGGGGGATTAATATATCATGTTGTTAGTATTAATAATGGAGGTGGAGCTAATACTACTTTAAATTTCAACCCAAATTTTCTTATAACCTCTGTAGGTAAAATAGATAATTTAATTTTTTTTACAGATAATTTAAATGCTCCAAGAGTTGTAAATATAAATTTTAATTACTCTGTTCCTTTTAATAATGTAGATCAGTTTAGTAATGAAGAGTTATTAGTAATTAAAAAACCTCCTCTAGCTGCACCAACATTGAATTTATTAAGCACTTCTTTACAAGATTCTTTTTTAGAAGACAATTTTATTTGTTTTGCATACAGGTATAAATATTCAAATGGCGAATATTCAGCTGTTTCACAGTTTAGTGAACCAGCTTTTCAACCAAGTTTTTTTGAATTTTCTCCAAATAGTTTTTTAAACGAGGGAATGGTTAATTCCAAAAATGCAGTACAAATTACATATAACACAGGAAGTTCATTAGTAGTTGGTATAGATTTATTGTTTAAAGAAGCTAATGATCCTACTATTAAAATAATAGAAAGAATAAAAAAATCTTCATTAGGACCACATAACACTAATGCAACTTATGTTTTTACAAACAGTAAAATATTTACTGTTTTACCTGAAAGTGAAATTCTAAGATTATACGATAATGTTCCAAGACAAGCTAAGGCTCAAACATTAATGGGCAATAGACTTATATATGGTAACTATACTGAAGGTTATAACTTAATCGATGTAAACAGTCAACCACTAAATTTACAATACACACTTGCATTAGAAACTCAAAACGCTAGTGGAGTAGATTTAAATTCTTCTAATTCATTAGCATTTAATTATACAGCTTTTGGTAATAATCTAAACGTAACTACTGCTGGTTTTACTTTTGATTTAGGTGGATATGAAAGTAAATTAATTCAAGGAGCAAGTTTAAATTTTGCTTTTACCTATCAACATTTATCTTACAATGGAACAGATACTCCAACTCAACTACAAGGAGAAACACTGATTAATTTTCAGTATGTTTTAGTTGATAACTATTCTACAGTTTCAGATTTATATAATAGCTCAGATTTTCAATCTAAACTAGGCTTAATAAGTTCTGCAATTCAAACTGTAGCAGATGCTCAGAATGGTTTAGGTGTAACATTAACAGATGCGTTTAATTTTTCTTTATCACCAACTTTATCAGGTGGAGGATTTAGTTACTCTTTAAATCAAACAGGATTAACGTCAAGCACAAGCTCAGTTCCTCCATCAACCAATAAAGGTGAACCAATTACTTCCATACTAAACGGAACTGAAATACAGCTAATATTTCCTGTAGCTCAATATATTCAAACATCACCAGGAACAAGTAATTTAATTGTATCCTATAATACCTTTACATCTATTACCGCTATATTGCAAGCTACTGCAGATTCACAAAGTTTGCATAGTAATAGAGGTTATGAATTAGGTATAGTATACATGGATGAATTTAACAGGGCTTCGACAGCTTTAGTTAGCAATAATAATACTATAAATATACCATGCAGAAATTCTAATACTTTAAATAAAATTATTGCAACAATACCAACTAGTCAAAGAGCTCCTTATTGGGCAACAAGATATAAGTTTGTATTAAAACCAGATAGAACAACTTATGAGACTATATACTCAAGCATATTTATTAATGACCCAAATTCTAATAATACATTTTTACTATTAGAAGGAGATAATATTGCTAAAGTTGAAGAAGGAGATAGATTAATTGTAAAAAGAGATGCAAACGGTCCTGTTGAATCTTGTGTATTCGCAACTGTTTTAGAAAAACAAACACAAGTTGCGGACTTTATTACCCCTGACAGTGGGAATCCTGTGCCAGGTGGGACGTATATGAAGATGAACTCTCAAGATTTTTCAACTGAAGAAAGCGCTGATGATATTATTTCTTTAGGAACTTTTCAACAAACTGCAGATAATCCTCAAGAAAATCCAGTCGCAGCATATCCTTTTTATACTTCATCAGGAGGTACAAGCACGAATTACAATGTGCCTAGCGGAAGTAGAATAGTAATGAAAATAAAACAACGAAGAGCAGGTGGCGGCGGAGGCTGTGAAGAAAGAGAAAGTGTAATTGAGAAACAATTTATTGCGCAAGATACTTACACAGACATGTATCAATGGTTTATTAATAGCAATGCAACCTTTGTAATAGAAAATGATGCTATTACTTTTACTGGAAACCCTTCAGATCCAGTAGGAAACGTTGTTATTTCAGGTTTAGTTCCTGGTTCACCTACAGGAACTCCACAATCTAATGGATACGCAGGAGATAATTTAGGCAACGCCACAATGTTTACTATATTTGGTGGTCAATCTAATAGTCCATCGACTTCTAGTGATTTACTTTTAAATAACTATTATAGATTTTATCAAAATGGAACAGACAGCACATATTCTTTATTAGTAAGTGGTACTGAAGCTTGTAATAATGCTGGTTCATCAAGTAGATATAGATCTCGTGTTGAAATTACATTTACTGTGTTTAGAAGAGATTCAGTTGTTGTGTTTGAAACAAAACCACAAGAAGCTTTACCAGATGTATGGTATGAAAATGACCAATCTTATTCTATAGACTCTTTGGGTAACCACAGCGGTAACGTAACCAATCAAAATATATCTACAGGTGTTGCAGGGGTTGTAAATACTGAATTTTTTAATTGTTTTGCTTTTGGAAATGGGGTAGAAAGTTACAAAATAAGAGATGCTTTAAATGGTAAATCATTTAATTTAGGTAACAGAGTCTTCTCAACTTCTAATATAGATTATAAAGAAGCCCATAGGTTTGCTGATTTAACTTACAGTGGTGTATATAATGATGAAACTAATGTCAATAAATTAAATGAATTTAATTTAGGTCTAGCAAATTTTAAACCACTTGAAGAAAGCTATGGAGATGTTGAAATATTATATGGTAGACGAACTGATATACTTGTTTTACAAGAAGATAAAATATCATACGTTCTAGCTTCCAAGAATATTATATCAGATTCTACTGGAGGAGGTTTAGTTGCCTCAGTTCCAGAAATTTTAGGAAACCAAATAGCACGTTTGGAAAACTATGGTATTAGTAATAACCCAGAAAGTTTTGTGGCTTGGGGTGAAAATAAATATTTTACTGATGTAAAAAGAGGAGCTGTTTTGCAACTAATAGGAGGTTCTATTTCTGATGAAAGATTAATAGTTATATCGGAAACTGGTATGAGAAGTTGGTTTAGGGATTTATTTACTGAAGCATTTACCACTCAAAAATTAGGAGGATATGACCCTTACATGGATGAGTATGTTTTAACTTCTAATACAATCTTAAAACCGGAAATACCAGTTTGTATAGCTTGTGGTGTCACGCAAGACATAACTATTATAGCAAATAAAGATTTTGTGTATTGTGTAGATGTTACTGAACAAATAGGTTTGGTAACTGTTAGCTATGTAATTCCTCAAGAAGGAGAACAAGATATTGAAAGTGAAACAAGTGTTCTTATGACTGACGAGTCTGGAAATCAACTAATTACAGAAGGGTCTCAATCTCAAGTTGGTTATACAATAAAGGCTATTTATAAAGGTGTAACATATACATCAGGCTCTGTTACTGCTTCAGGTAGTTTTACATTTAATAAAAATGTTCCAAATGTACAAGAGGTTACAATAGTGGTTAGCTCAAATTCTAACCAAAACGATACTATTCAGATTAATGTAAGCTGTCCAAGATCAGGCGCATTAAACATATATAACATTTGTGTTACTGATCCACTTGAAGCTGGACAATTTATACATAACGAATTTGGTTGGACTGACGGTGTGACTGTTTCACCTACAGAATCTAATTTAGTAGAGTTTGGAAGTACTTCATCATCGTTTGCTATCTCACAATACCAGTTATTTTCTGGACCGCAGGGAAGTGGAGTTTTTCCAGTTGACGGGTCTACTGTAACTATTTCTTCAAACAAAATTAATTTTGATGATTTTGTATTTAACCCTTCAACAGATAGATTAAAATATTTAAGAACAAACACTTTTTATCAAAATAATGTAACAGATATAACAAGTTTACTTTCTTTAGCAATTGATGCAACACCAATATCTACAGTTAACGCTCCAACAATTTATTCGGCAGATTTCACAATGCCAGCAAACGGAAGTATTTTATATTTAGTGTGGGATTATAGGTCTACTGGCACACCTACGCCTACACCAACTCCAGTTCCAACTGTAACACCGACACCAACTGTAACACCGACACCGACTGTAACACCGACTCCAACACCTACACCTACACCTATTGTGTATGATTATAGAGAATATACTCAGTGTGGAGGCGGAAGCACTCAAGTATTTAGGTTGCCTTCAGGAGGTACATTTGCTCCTGTTGTAAAGCATAGTGGTGTTTGTTATGAAAGTCCTTCTGTAACAGGATTAACTAGTACAGTAGATATAGTAGAAACTTATACAGATTGTTCTTTATGTGCATCTGCTACTCCTACTCCAACTCCTACTCCGACTGCGACTCCAGTTCCGACTGCGACTCCAGTTCCGACTGCGACACCTACACCTACACCTACACCTTCTTGTACTGAGTGGACATTAGCTTGTCCAAGTGGAAGTGGCGGTTGTAACTACTCATACACTGACTGTAATGGAAACACACAAACAGGAGTATTGCCAGGAGATTTTGATGTTGACGTATGTGTATTAAACGGAACAACACCTATAATAAGCGGTGGTACTGCAACTAACTCAGGAGTAAGTTGTAGTCCAACTGTTACTCCAACTCCGACAGTTACTCCGGTTGGCCCAACACCAACTCCAACCCCTACTCCGACTCCTACGTTTGGATATAATTATTACACTGTTACAATTTGTCCAGGACAAGGTAGTGCAACTTATATCAATGTTAGAGTAGCAGATGCTAGTGGAGATGCTCCGGGTGATATAGTATTAATGGCTGATGGCAGATGTTACGAGATAGATGAAACAAGTTCAACTGTAAACGCTAATGATTATACTAATTCTTACATAGATTGTGATACTTGTATAGCAAATAATCCTACACCTACACCTACACCTACACCTACACCTACACCTACACCTGGTGGTTGTAATGAATGGGATTTAGAAGGAGGGCCAGGTTCAGTTGGCAACTTTAGTTATACTGATTGTAGCGGTGTATCACAAACTGAAAGTGTAGATGATGGAGATTCAGCATCAGTTTGTGCATTAGGGGTGCCTACTTTAACAAGTGGTATTGGAACTGTTACTTTAGTAGGAGTCTGTGTTACACCTACACCAACAGCTACACCGACACCTACGCCAACACCTGGAGGCCCAACACCAACTCCAACTCCGCCATCACCTACGCCGACGCCAACTATAGCTTATGATAACTATACAATAACAAGATGTGATGGTGGATTTAATAATTACACCGTGGGTAGAGCGCTTGCAAACACATTCCCAACTAACACTGTACTGTTGATGCCTGATGGAAATTGTTATGAAATTATTGATCCGACTTTTACTCTAGGTACATTTGCAAATGCGGTATATACAGATTGTAACTCATGTACTACACCGACACCTACGCCAACGCCTACACTACCTCCTACACCTACACCTACGCCTGGAGGTCCAACACCTACGCCAACGCCTAGTCCAACGCCAACAGCTACTCCTACGCCTACACCTACGCCTGGAGGCCCAACGCCTACGCCTAGTCCAACGCCTACGCCTACGCCTGCACCTTGTATTGGAATTGAAGTTGGATACTCCTCTGGCCTTTATTATGGTTGTTGTGTACCTCCAGATAATAGTGGTATTAAATACTTTAATGCAAATTCTGTAGCTACAGCTACAAGAATCTATGATGGGTTTACTTGTTCAACATTAGAAAGTGGCACAATATATGTTAGCGAATTTGGTTCTACTTATTATGAATTTTTTAACGGAGTTAAAACTGCAGGACCAATATCATGTCCATCATGTCCGTAAAAACAATAGAATTTATTAAAAATGTTAATAAGCATTTAAATAATAATGTAATTATTTTAGGCGGATGGTCTAAATTTTACAACGGCTACAATTCTAATTATGACAAACATTGGGTTGATATAAGTATTACTCCTGACTCAATAGACTTAGTATCTCAATTAGGCATCAAGCTTGAAATCACAGGAGGTCATTCATGGGGAAATTATATTAATAATCAGTTTACAGTAATGTGTGGAATAAAACCTAATAGAAATTTTTTAGATGTATTTGTTGCAGATAAATTAGAGGGATATAATATAATTGATGGTTTAAAAATATTAACCCCTCAAGCTTCTATTGATTGGCATCAAAAAGCTTATGAACAATTAGGTCACCCCTGGTTGCTTGAAAAAATTACAAAACTTAAAACACTATACGGTATTTAATATTTTTTTAATTAATTTATAATTAATAACTTTAATCAAATTTAATCTAATATAATAATGTCAAAAAATAGTATATTCATCCAAATTGCAGCGTACCGTGACCCAGAATTAGTACCTACATTAAATTCATTATTTGACAACGCAGAATTTCCCAATAATATAAAAGTATGTGTTGCGTGGCAGCATTCAGAAGAAGATGAGTGGGATAATTTAGGTAAATACAAAAAAGACAAAAGGGTTAAAATATTAGATATACCTTTTAATGAAACACATGGAGCGTGTTGGGCACGTAATTTAATACAGCAAGAATATAATAATGAAAAATATACATTACAACTTGACAGTCACCACAGGTTTGTAAAAAATTGGGATGTTAAGTTGATTAAAATGTATGAAGGTCTGCAAAAATCAGGTCATAAAAAGCCATTGCTCACTACTTACGCAACAGCATACGACCCAAATAATTTTGACATTAAAAATAACGCTGAAGTTTGGGGAATGAAATTTGATAGATTTACACCTGAAGGTGTAGTGTTTTTCCTTCCTTATACAATGGAAGATACAAGTAAACCTCTACCAGCAAGGTTTTATTCAGCACACTTTGCTTTTACAACAGGTAAACACGTAGAAGAAGTTCAGCATGATCCTTCTTTTTACTTTCACGGTGAAGAAATTACTCTTGCTGTTAGGTCTTTTACTCATGGTTATGATTTATTTCATCCAAATGAAATAATTGCTTATCACGAATACACAAGAACAGGTAGAACAAAACATTGGGACGATGATACAACTTGGGTAGAAAAAAATACACACACACATAATAGAGTAAGACAGCTATTAGGAGTAGATGGTGAAGTTTGTTCTCCTTGTAATGAAAAACATTTTGGTGTCTATGGTCTTGGTAAAGAAAGAACTTTAAATGATTACGAAGAATATAGCGGGATTAGATTTAGTGATAGAGCTATTAGACAATCATGTTTAAATAATGAAATACCAACATTAGGTATAAAAAATGAACTGTATCATCTCAAATTCAGTCACATATTAAATTTACATGGGAATCAATTCCAATATAATGATTATACTTTTTGCGCTATAATATTTGAAGATGAACAGAAAAAAGAATTATGGAGAAAAGACATAACTCATTTAAATCAGTTAATAAAAAATAAAGATAATTTTAATATACCGGTAGAATCAAATACTCAAAAACCCTCTAATATAATTGTTTGGGCACATTCAGCATCTAATGGTTGGGCTGAACGATTAGACATTCCTGTTTAATGTTAATACCTAAAAAAATATTTCAAACATTTGAAACCACTCAGTTACCTGAAGGTATGAGTAAAGCTTGTTTAAGTTGGAAAATAAAAAATCCTGATTGGGAATATTATTTTTTTGATAAAGACAATAGAGTAGAATTTATAAAAAAACATTTTAATAAAGATGTATTACAAGCATACCTTACTCTAATACCTGGTGCTTTTAAAGCTGACTTGTGGCGATATTGTGTATTGTATATTGAAGGTGGTGTATATATAGATGCTGACACAATATGTGAACTTCCATTAAATAATTGGATATTGGGTGATAATCATTTCATAGCAACACGAGATGATCCTATGGCTCATAAATGGTTAGGCAATGCTTTCATAGCTACTGTACCTCAGAACCCTATATTGAAAGATTGTATTGATAGAATTGTAAAACATTGTCAAGGCAAACAAGAAATGTTTTATTTAGACTATACAGGACCAGCATTATTAGGTAAATGTGTAAACAAAGCATATAATAGAGGTGAAGAAACAGATTATGAAATAGGTCAATTAGGTAATTTATATGTTTTAAAACATGATTTTGGCAGAACCAAATATGTTAATCATGAAGGTAAAGATATATTGCACGTAGAATATCCAGGCAAATTACAAGAAATGGAATCTATTGGTAATAAAAAGTTTTGGGATTATGTTCAAGAAGATAAAATATTTCGTTTTATACCTCATAATTTAATTTATACATCTTATGATGTTTTAGATGTTAATGATTATATGATTGATTCGTTCAAAGAAAAAAACCCACATTATAATTTTCTTTATTTTAATCAAAACGCAGTTGATAATTGGTTTGCTAATTCCATATACAATGATGCTTATAAAACATTAAATGAACGAGGTGAAAAAAGTGATTTCTTTAGGTATTGTTATTTGTATGAAAATGGAGGCGTATATGCTGACACTGATGTTTATTGTAATCAACCATTAGACAACTTTATTGAATATCAAGATTTAGTTGTTGGTTTAGAAGCAAATACATCATTAGGAATATTTGATGATATAGTAGATAAAATAAATGATAACTACGTAAGTGTGTGTAATTGGTTTATAGCAACTAAACCTAAACATCCAGCATTATCAAAATTAATAAATGATATAATTGCAAATCCAAAAAATGGTGTATTACAAAATACAGGACCAGGTAGATTTACAAAACATATCTTAGATTATTTTGGTAGACAACATAATTTCGAGAACGATATAAATAAAAATAAATCACAACTATTATCAATAAATAGATTTGGTAGTAATCAATCGCATTCTAATGCTAAAAAATATAGTAATCCATTTGAAATAAAGGATGATGATATATACATCACGCACATGTTTGAAGGAACTTGGAGAACAAGTAAACAAAATGATTTACAAATTATTGAAACTGAATATTGTTCACATAATTTATCTTTGATACCAATATCAAATGGTTATAAAGGTGTAGCACGTGTAGATAGAGATACATCAAGAACTGAATTTATGAAAAAATTAGGTGATTGTAGGACACTGTATGAATTTAAATTTGATAAAAACTTAAAATTAATTGATTATAGTGAAAAAGAAATCAAGTACGATTACTTAGCTAAATTCGAGGATTATAGGTCATTCATCTATAAAAAGAAAATGTATCATTCGGTAGCATACATAGATGAAAATTGGAATACAAGAATAGGATTATTAGATAGAAATTATTCTTTTATAAAAGATATAGATGTAGAAGAACCTAATAGAATGCGCTTTGGTGTTGGTGATGAAGTAATGTGGGAAAAAAATTGGTTGTTCTTTATTCACAATAATGTTTTACATTTTATATATAATACATCTCCTAACTTTGTCGTTTATAGAGATAAAGGTAATTTTGAATTTGAAAAAATAATAGATGTTGAAAATAAATTTAATAATAAATTTCCTGAAGATGAATTATATTTTAGTGCTAAAGTAAAAGTAGGTGGTTCAACACAACCAATTTGGTTTGAAGAACAACAATGTTATATTTATTTAGTTCATACAAAAATATACAAAGAAAGAACATACAATCATTTCGCTGTAAAATTAGATAAAGAACTAAATATAATAGATATAAGCTATAAACCATTAATACCAGCGAAAATAGGATATGCTTTGTTTTTTATTACAAGGTGGTTTGAGAAAGGGGATAATGTAGTTATGAGCGGAGGATTAGAAGATAATAAAAATTGGATCTGGGAAATACCTAAGTCAAAAATATTTAATTGTTTTAATTAAAAAAGCAAGATAAAAGACATTGCATTTAAATTCGTAAATTTGTAACAATATTTAGCGGATGGCTTGTAACATTTATATATTATCTTGTCCCATAGGAGCAGTAGGGGATGAGTGTACGTTTGAAATTGATTGTTGTAGTGGACAACTAATTAACTACACTATGCAGCCCGATAGCATTATTGAGGCTTGTGTACTCGAAGAAGGAGCAGTTACTGTAACATCTATATCTGGTTCAGCCTCTGACACTACCGACCCATGTTCTTCAGATTGTGGCGATATTCCAATATCACCTACCCAAACACCTACACCAACACCAACAGCTACTCCTACGCCTACACCTAGTCCTACGCCTGGAAGCCCTACATCCACTCCTGGGCCAACGCCTACGCCGACTCCAACACCTACACCAATAAGTGTCCAGTGTTATGAATGGACTTTAGTGTGTCCAAGTGGAAGTTCTGGGTGTAGTTATCAGTACATAGACTGTGATGCAGTTACTCAGACAGGGACACTTGCCCCTGACCAAGATGTAGATGTTTGTGTTTTATTTCCAGAGACACCACAAATAACTAATGGTACAGCAATAGAAACGGGTGATGCGTGTACCCCAGGGCCGACGCCTACACCAGGGCCACCAACACCGACACCAACACCTTCAACAGGATGTACAGAATGGACTTTAACATGTCCTAGTGGTGCTACAACTTGTAATTATTTTTATACAGATTGTGATAATGTAGTACAAAACGGTACTTTATCGTTTGATCAAGATATAGATGTTTGTGTAAAAGATAATACTACTCCAACTGTACAAAATGGAAGCGCTCAAAATCAAAATGTTGGATGTGTTACAACTACTCCTACGCCAACGCCAACGCCTAGTCCAACGCCAACTCCAGCAGGTCCGACGCCAACGCCAGGGCCTCCTACGCCAACTCCTACTCCTACTCCTACAGTACCACCTCCGACTAGTGTTGTACCACCAATACCTTCTCCAGTAGAAACGGAGTATACTTTAACATATAGTCAAACATCAAAAGGATAACCATCGTTTTATTCATACATACCTGATTATATGCTTGGTATGAATCAATATTTTTATACATTTAATGGAGGTAATTTATATCAACACAATGCCAATGGAAGTAGAAATAATTTTTATGGGCAGCAATATAACTCTCAAATTACAACGGTGTTCAATCAAAACCCCCTTGAGAATAAAATATTTAAAACTATTAATTTAGAGTCTGATCAAGCTTGGCAAGCAAATTTAGAAACTGATATACAGGAAAACGGATTTATAGAAAGCACTTGGTTTGAAAAAAAAGAAGGATCTTATTTTGCATATCTAAGACAGACAGGTGAAGTTCCAGCTTTACCAGGTCAATACGCAATGAGATCAGCGAATGGTATAGGAAAGTCTACAAGTTTTTCAACAATAGGAAATACAACTACTTTAAACTTTTCAACAAATCCATTAGTTAGTATAGGGAGCATTGTAAGTATAGGTGACTATTTATATTTTTCTTTACCAAGCTATACAACAATTAGTTTAGGTGGACGAATAACAAATATAACTGTAGATATTCCGTCTGGAATAAATCAAATTTCAATTGATACAAGTATTACTGGAACATCGCCTATAACAATTCAAGATTCATATATACTATTTATTAAGAGTTCGGTTGCTGAATCACATGGTTTACTTGGACACTACTGTATATTTACTCTGATTAATGAAAGTTCTAAAGCAACCGAATTGTTTGCTGTTGAATCGGAAGTAATGAAAAGCTATCCGTAAAAATTAGTATCTTTGCAGTAGTATGGAGTTTAGTATAAGAAAATTAAATCCATCTGATTATGACGATGTATTGATAGGTTGGTGGAAAGATTGGGGTTGGCAAGCGCCAGCTCAAGATTTTTTACCAGAAAATGGCGAAGGTGGTTTGATGGTAATGGTAGATAACAAGCCTGTTTGCGCAGGTTTTATGTATGTTACCAACTCAAAGGTAAGTTGGGTTGATTGGATAATATCGGATAATAAAATAGAAGATAAAGCATTGAGACACGAGGCAGTTAAATTTTTAGTTAGTACCTTAACAAATATATGTTCACAAAACGGTGGATATATTTATGCTCTATTAAGACACGATGGTTTAATTAAAACTTATGAAGACCTTGGGTATGTAAAAGGAGATAGTTATACACACGAAATGATAAAAAAAATATAATATGGCATTAGGAACTACAGGAGCACTAATTGCTTCAGCAGCTATACAAGCAGGAACATCTGCAGCAGGTTTCGCTCAAGCTGGAAAAGCTCGTAAAGAAATGAAAAAAGCAGAAGCTGAGGCAGATAAAGCTATGGCTGCAGCAAGAAAAAAATTAGAAGTAAATTATTTAGCAGGTCTTAGTATTGCAAAAGAACCTTATGAATTAGCAAGAGAAAACTTATTGCAACGTTCAGCAGCACTTACTCAAGCGGGTGTAGAAGGTGAGACGAGAGGGGCGGCAGCAACTGCAGGACAAGTTCTTATGGCTGGTCAAGCACAAGCTGCTCAACAAAGAGCTTCTATGTCACAGGAAATGAATAGACTGCAAGAATTAGCGGCGAGAGAAGAATCAAGATTACAAAGCGCTAGAGTTGATATAGATTTAGGAGAAGTAAAAGGAGCTCAGCAAGCAGCAGCGGATTATCAAGATGATATGGTAGCAGCTCAAAAAGGAGCTATAAATAATTTAGCGGGAGCTTTAACAACAGGGGTTCAAGTATTATCTAAAAATCCATTTGATGTAACTAAAGCAGCAGGAACGTCAGGCGCAGCGCCAAGCTTAGGAACTTATAGCGGTACAGATTATAGTAATTTTGGGCAGGACTTAATTAGCTTTGACTCAACGATTCCTAACCTAAATAATGATCCTTTCTATCAATTCATGCAACCAGGAGTATCAGCACCTAAATTAGGATAATATATTATGGCAACAAAATACGGATATGTAAGTAGAGATACAGCGAATCGTCAAATAGACTGGGGTGCTATAGGAACACAGGTGTCTGATGGTATTACTAAAATCACAGAAGACAGAAAGGAAAGAAGAGAAGATATATTAACTAAAAGCACGGACTATGCAAAGATGCTTATTGATATGCCTATGGGCTCTAACACAGCCTTCAATGAATACCTTGCACAATTTACTACTCAAGCATCCAAAGCTGCTCTTGCAGATTTAAATTTATTGAAAACAGGTAATATATCTGAACAAGAATATTACAACCGAAGAGCTAACCTTTTATCAGGCACAGAGCTTATGATAGCAGGCGCTAATAACTTTAATAAAAATTATGATTTAATTCAAGAAAGAATAGACAATGGTACTGCTTCAGCTGTAGAGATAAAGTATAGAGAAAAGATGGCTCAACTTTTAGAGTTTGGTAACCGTACTCCATTTATAAATCCTGACACTAGAGAGGTTAATACTGCAAGGCTAGCGCCTAGTGGTATAATGGAAACCACTGTAGAGGATATAGCATCAGCTTCAGATATGTTTAGAATATCAAACTTTCAATTAAATAAGTTTGACATGAACAGTGCGATTGAAGACATTACAAAAAACATAGGTATACAGGATGTTACCATAACACCTGAAATGGTAAGAAAAGCTCAAAGTGAAGGCAGACCAATAGGCGCAGTTGGAACAAGAGTAAAGGGTGCATTTAATTCTGCATTGATGAGTGAAAAAGAAACTGAATTAGCTAAGAAAGACTATGTTAGTTCTTATTTAAAATACGATAGCGCTGTTATTAGTATACTTGCTGATTATGTGCCAGGGTATGATGTAACATTAGATCCGTTTGAAGTAGATGAAAAAACAGTTTTAATCGGCAGGAATGGTGCGTATGAAATAACTGATGAACAAAGAAAAGCAGCTGAAGAGTATATGATAGATAGACTAGATAAAGCGTTGCCTGAAAGTGTAGATACTTCTAAAGTTGAAACAGAATTAGATAAAAGATTAAAGACAGCACAAGTTGAAAGAGCTGAAGGTTTAGCTGATATAGTTAAAGAAGAACTTGAGGATTTAAAGTTAGATCAAGATAGTGAAGACGAGGCAGTAAATGATATTACTAATTTTGTTAAAAATGAATTTCCTATACCTGAAACATTTGTTAAAAATCAAACAAATGTTAAATCATTATTAACATCTGGATTACAAAATTTAGGATATACATTTGGTAAGTATAATAAAGACTCAATAACAGTAAATGTTCCGGGTGGAGACTCTTTCCAAGTTAGTATAGCGGGAATTGATGACGCTGAGGGAATTGTAAATAAAATTGTTGAAGCTGTATTTATAAATAAACCTATTACAGACATAGCTAAGTTAGCTAAAGTAAGAGGCGTATTAACTGCAACACAGCAAACTGAAGAAACACCAGGTGAGGAAGTTGTAGAAGAGGGTGTAACAAAAACAGGTATATTAGATTAGTATGGATGAAATTAAAAAACTGTATGACGTTTTAAGTAGAGACGGATACTATACTAAGTCATTCGAGGATTTTCAGGTGCAGTTTGCTAGTCCAGAATACATTGATAAAGTTTTTAATGTTGTATCAAACGATGGTTTATATACAAAAGATAAAGATAGTTTTGTAGAAAAATACACCTTAAAAAAAAAAGAAGATACGGAATTACCATTGGTCGATGGTTTATCGGAGCGATCCGAAGCACAGAAAAAATTTGATGCGGCAGGTAAAAGATTATTGGCAGGCGCTGCTAGAATACCTACCTATGTAGCTGAAATGACAGCCGCAGGGGTCGGAATGTTTAACCCAGAATTTAAAGATTATTACAATAGTTTGTCTATAGACGATAGAGAAACTTTTTTAGCAACTGTTTCAAAAGGTGTAAGCCCAGGCACAACTACAGGTTCTTTACTTGGATTTCAGGATGTAGGTAATGAAGCATTTAGTAGATTAACTAAAGAAGCTGAGGCAATAGAGTCAACATTAGAAACTTTTGATACGGGAATTACAGAGGATATTTTTTCCGAAAATGTAGGAAGAGGTTTGATCAGATTGCTTAATGAAGTTTATGGAGCTATACCATCTGTGGCTGCTGCATTTACTCCTGGAGGTATTGCTGTGATAGGTGCGGGGGAAGCTGCCTCTAAAAGTAGAGAGCTACAAGAACAAGGTAAAGATTTAAATTTAAGAACTGCTATCAATGCGACTGGTTCTGGTATAGCTGAGGGTATATTTGAAGGAGTGACAAGAAATTTAGGTAAAGGCTTATTTAAAAGCCTTGCAGGTAAAACAAAAGAAGAGGCTTTAATAGGAATTACAAAAGCTTTTAGAGGTGTTCTTAAAGGTATGGGGCTTGAAGGTAGCTCAGAGGTTGGAACTTTACTATCCCAGAAAGCATTAGATAAGTGGGTAACACAAGATGAGGATGCTTTTGTAGATATAATAAAACAAGGGTTAGATACATTTCTAATTGGAGCTGCGGTTGGTGGCCCAATATCAGGTTTAGATGTTGGTCTTAGAAAATATACTCAAGTATTAGCTGGAAAAAATTTAAATAAAACTATTGAAAAAACTAAGTATGATGATTTAGTTTCTGCATTTACACCAGCTGAAGGTAAACCAACTTTAGAATTAGATCAAATAGATATTATTAATGATTCAAACGCTAAAACATTTCTTGAAGGAACGCTTTTGAAACAAGTTAAAAGAAGTGAAATCTCTCAAGATGCAGCTGATAAAATATTAGAATCTTATGATAAGACTGTTTCATTATATTACGATGTAGCTAATTTAAATTTAACAAGAGAACAGCAAATCGAAGCTGCAGGTCTTATAGAAGAAAAGAAACAAATACAAAATTTAATTGCAGGTAAAGATGAAGCATTAGTTAAAAAAGAAAGAGACAGAATAAATGAAATAAATGCAGAGCTAGAAAAAATTAGTGAAGAAAGCGGTGGAGTTACCACAATAAAAGAAGCTACTAAAGAAGATGCTTTAAAAGCATTAGCAGAAGAGGGTGTATTATCACCAACAGATGAACAGATATTAAATAAATTAGATGAATTAACAAAAATTAAAGAAGATGCCATTCAAGAGCCAAGCCCAGAGAAGGTGGATGTACAAGAACCTGCCCCAGATAGCGAAGCAGTGGGAGCGAGAGACATCCAACAACAGCCAATTACCAGAGAGGTTACACCCGAGCAAGTCGAAACAACAACGCAACCAACCGAAGAGATCGAAGCTGAGGTTGAGGTTACGCCGAGCGAGGTAATTACTGAGGAAACTGTTAAACAAATAGGTGATTTTGAAGTTACTATATCGCCTGAAAATAAAGTTACAAGTATAAAGAAAAAAGGAAAAGAGTTATCTACAAGAGGTAAAAAAGTTGCAGAGAAAAAACTGATAGAAGAAGGAGTTATAGAATTGATGCCATCCGAAAAAGTAAATATAGAAGGTATAACTAATCCAATAGAAATTACACAAAAAATATTAGACGAAAGCACAAACCCTGCAGAGCTGGCTCAAGCAATTCAATCAGTTGGTATAATTAAAAAAGAACAAAAAGATATTTTAAAACAGACTAAAGAATCTGGCTTGCCTTCTTTGTTTGGAACAAAATTTACTCCTGAATCTATTGTAAGTGTTATAGGTTTAAAGCCGTCTGAACTTGGACAGGGTTTTAGTAGGACTTGGGTAAGTAAAACAGGTGAGAATTTAGAAGATGGATTTATAGATCCTAATGGAGTGGAGTTTAATAGTAATCAAGTTGCAGAATTTATACAAGACAATCCTAATATTACTGAGTTTAACAATTCAATTACAAAATCTGTAACTCAATTAGTAGACGGTTTAAAAAATAAAATACAAGATATTACTGGAGTTAATACAAGTGCTGGGAATATTAAATTGATGGCAGAAACTACTCCTGAAGATATAGCAGAAGTTGCAGAGAAAGCAATATTTGAAGCCCAAAGAAAAGCAGAAGAAAAACCTATTATAGAAAAGGAAATAAAAGAAGAGAAAGTAAAAGTTGATAAATTAAAAAAACCTGAAGAGGTAGAAAAAGATATTGCAAAACTTTCCCCACATTTAAACACTGTTACAAATAAAGTTTTAAAAACTAACTTTGATAACTTTTTTATTAAAATAAAAAATATATTTCTTAGACCTTTAGGCAGACAAAAAGAAAATATTATTCAAGAACAAATTAGGTCTACTCCAGTTCCAAAAGTAGATACTATGATAGGAAATAAAAATAGTACTTTATTTTACAGAACTCTTTATCTTCCTATAGTTGAATCGTATTCAACATATAAAAATGAATTTGATAGAACACAAAAAATTATAACAGAAGCAGAAGATAAGTTAGATGCGGAATCAAAAGACGACAGAAATCAAGCTATAATAAATGGATATAAAATAAGATTAGCACAATTAGCGCTCGAGCATGAAAGCAATCCTGATAGCGATATTACCCCTTCCCCTGTAAAATTAATTGATGCAACTATTAGAGAATCAAAAAGAGAAAATGTTTTAACACCGTTAGACGCAAAAGAGTTGACAAATATTAAAAATCAATATTTAAAAGATGGAGAAATAAAATTTCAAGATGTGTATAATAGCTTGTCTGATGTACAAAAAGAAGTTTTTACCACATTACAAGAACAAAATAGTCAGCTAGAAAGTTTTGCAAAAATAGCGGCAGCTAGGAGAGGGAAAGATTTTAAATCAATAAAAGATTATTCACACAGAGTGGTATTAGCTGGAACTCCTAAAGAAAAATTAGATTTACTTTATGAAGAAGCTGCGCAATTTTCTACACAAGGTGGAACTATTAAAGAGAGAGAGCCTGGAGGAGAACCACCAGTTAGTTTTGACCCTTTTCAATCAGCAAGAAGAGGTGCTCAAGAAACATTTTTAGATTATTATATGTCTCCAAAAGTAACAAAGGTACAGGATGTTGCAAGAGGTTTGTATAATAAATATGTAGATAAATCGAAAGGTCAAAGAGATACTGTTAAAGCTCTACAAGATTCTCAAAGAGAATTATTAGAGATAACTTATTTACGTTCATTTTTAGATTCTGATACACCACAAAATTTAGCTCAGGAAATTACTAGAAATTCATATAGATTATTATTAGGTTCAGTTCCTAGATTTTTGGCTGAACTTGGCGGTAATGCTTTAATGTTGAGTAAACAGCCTATGAGTGTTATTAATGATGCGTATACAACTTACGCTCCTATATCAATGACTGTGGGCAATGAAGGAAATAATAAATTTTTAAATACATTAATTAATTTAGGATCTACAGAAACAGACAAGTTAGGTGGCAAGCTGGCTGCTGACTCTAAATACAATGATGTCACTGGTATATTAAATATTGACGAAAAAAGAAGAATGCTTTATAATAATACTTTGAATAAAATGGAGTATTTAGCTAATAAGCCTAAGCAGGTTTATAAGGCAATAACAAAAACAACTGATTTTCTTATGGGTGGAGCTGACAAAGTTATATCTAGACCTATATGGATTTCAAAATTTGCAGATGAGTTTTCAAAAAATGTTAAAAAATATAATAAAGAAACTATTAAGTTAACTGTACAAGATTTCAATGAAATATCAGAGGGAACTTCTAAATATTTAGATGATAAATACAAACAAGCAAGAGATGAAGCAAGGTTTAAATCAGATCAAACAAGCATTGAATTAATAACTTCAGGAAATCCCTTGAATGTTATTATAAAAAATGTAAGAAGACCTGAAAAAGATAGATCTGGCTTAATAAATTATTATAGAACAATAAATTCTTTTATGGCAAACTTTACATTAAACGAATATGCTACAGCAAGATTTGCAATAGGCGCTCTTCAAAGAAGCGGAGAGATGTCAAAAGCTGAAGCATATAGGACACTTGGAGGTTTGGTTGCAAGAATGTCTTCTTATGTTTTAATGTATAAAACTTTAAGTAATCTTATTGACTCTGCTTTAGGTGCTCCTGAAGATGAAGAAGAAGATGTAAGTAACACTTTAGCTAGACAAATTGTTGGATCTTTGTCTACTCTTATGTTTAGACAGAATTTAGGTAACATACCTTCTTTACCTATCAACGCTGGATTAGAGTATATAAATAAAAATTATTTAGAAGCATTAAGAAATGGCGAACCTTATAATGCTTATGATAACTCCATTGTTTATAGTCTTATAAATTTAGATCAACTTGGACAAAAACCTATATCAGAAATGGCAGCGGTTATAGCAGCTGGCCCACTAGGGCCACTTGTCAGAACATTATTTAGAGGAGCTGAATTAGCAGCAAGAGTTCAAACAAGAAAAACTGAAGCTGCTAGACGAAGAGCTCAAGAAGAATTAAATAACCGAATTACATTTGAGTTAATAGGTCAACTAGGATTTATTCCTTTCTTTAAAGATATAAGAAGATATCTTCTGAAAAAAAGATTTGCAGATCAATCAAGAGATGTAAAACCACCTAAAACAAGCTTAAAAGAACTACAGCAAATTGACGCTGAATTAGCTAGAGAATTGAGAGAGCTAGAAAAATCTTTTAGAGATATTGAAAAAGCTTTCGAAGACTAATTAAATAAATGCCAGAAGATAACGTAAAGTATCACTGCGTTTATAATAGCTACAATTAGAAAGTTAAGTTTTGAATTTTTCATAGTTCCATTAGACAATTTATTGCGGTATGTCCGCCCAGTACAACGCCACATCCTATCGCTTGTTTCTTAAAATGCTTTGCGTAAGCAGCTGCGTATGATGTTGTGTCTATACCACAGCCTACCTGCATACCGAAGATACGAAAGTTTCTTCCAACCATCCACTCAATATATGCCTGTGTATGTATGTGTCCCTGTACAGTAGACATCATGTCGTTCTTAGCTTTTGTTCTAGCCGTTCCTCCCTCTCCGTGAATGTATTGTACATTATCATACACTACTCTCTCTACCCAGTTCCAAGCAGTTCCTAAAACCTCATTGTAAGATTTAATCCACATAGAAGGTATCGCTGATGTCTGAGCTTTACGCATTACCATCCTGTCATGGTTTCCTATAATTACATCTGCATCAGGAAAAGAATCTTTCCATTCAGACACAGCTCGAATTGCATACTCTAGCTCATCAGCTCCACCTAAAGCATCGCTTGATGTTTCGTGGTATGAACTGTAATGATTATCAATAATGTCTCCAATAAATATTACTTGGTTACATAAATACTTTGCGTATATATCCTGACAAAACTCTAAATATCCATCAAGTTCAAAGGGTGCGTGTATATCTCCTATGACAAGGATGCGTCTTTCATTTTTAGTTAAGTTATCGTAAGCTATTTTTTTATCACCTTTAAGGCGAGGTCGGAAATCTTTATATCTCATCTTCAAGGGAGTCAGTTATGGCTTTAAGTTTTGTTGTTATATTAGAAACCTCTCCCTTTAAATCGCTATACTCTTGATCTATTAACAACTCGTAGATGTTGTTAACGGAGTCGTGAAGATCATCCATTATATAATTTATATTACGAATGCGCTTTTGTTCTAGCGGTGTTATATTCATTTTTAAGGTTTACTGTTCTCTTAACAATAACCTCCCTGTGTACTCATCGATTGTTTTGATAGCCTTATATATTTTACGAGACTGTCTTTTAACTTTGTCTACTTCTGTCTTACTAGACTCGCTACCTAAATTACAATATAGGTCTGCGTCAATTTCAAAAAGAGTATCTATTTTCCTTTTTTTACTCCAGCTCGTGAAGTTTAGAATCTTTTCAATGTCATCTATTTTATAAGACATAAGTATCAATGCTACATAAAGTTATAAAATTTTTTCTAATTTTTGATTTAATTGCTTATATTTTTCTTTAGCGTGATGGGGTTCGTAACCATAATGTTTTTTAGCTAGAGCAAAAAAACTATCGTATTCTTTAAGAAGACCATCCTCTATAAATGATTTTAAAATTTTACATCTATTAGATAAAATTTCGTTTTGCTCAATCAATTCGTCTATTGTAAAATAAGTATCTTTTTGTATAGGAACTTTTAATTTTTCCATTAAAATTTCTTTAAGCTCATTATACGGGTCAAGGTATTTTTTGTCATTAGAAAATTTAAAATTATCAAACTGCCTTAAACCATGTAAGACTGTAGCATGATTTCTTTGAACTGCATCTCCTATCTGAGTCAAGGTACAAAAAGTAAAATCTCTACATAATTTATAAAAAAGAAAACGTGATACAACGTAACGATGTAAACGAGACTTACGTTTTAATTGAACATCAAATTTTGATTCTACTAATTTTAATATTATGCTTATAGATTTATTGTATTTAGGTTTCATAATTAATAGTTTTGTTTAGGTTTATATAGTCTAAGTATTCATCCGAAGATATTATATTAAATTTATAAAACAAAGGAAACATACTTCTTGAGTTAAGATATTCAACGCTGAAGAACAAAGGTTCTTGCATGGTCACAACACCTGCAATCATACCAAATCTTTTAGGCTCATCAGCATATTTTTTTTCTTCCTGCATTTCACTTGCCAGTTTATCTAGCTGCATTATAATTCCAGCACTATAAAGTGGAGGCAAACTTTCTAGCTCTTCTAAAAATTTTTCTTCCATTTCATAGAAGTGGTCATCCCCTGTAAATCTCTGCGGTAAATCCATATTCTTTTAATTCTTTCATTCGGTACTCCTGAAGCTTAGAAGTCTTACCTTTCTTAGTTTTAATTTCATAAAACTCAATACCATATTCTGGATGTAAAGCTAACACGTCAGGTATCCCGTTCTTATTAGTCTTGATTAATTTTAAAACATAATAACCATCAGCCTCCAACTCTTTTATTTTCTTTGTTTGAATCTGTTGTTCGGTCATTATACAAATTTAATTAATCTTTTGATTGCTTTTCTTTTTCCTTTTCAGAATCAGCTTTTAATTCTTTAAGAGCTTTATCATACCCCTTCATTCTCTTGATAGTTTCAAGCGTACCAACGGATAAGTTTTTTAAGTTATACATTTCCTGTATAACCTGTTGCATTATTTGGTCAAGCTTGTTGACCTTATTAATCATCTCTATTAATTTTTGTTCTTTCATATTTATAAACTTAGTAAATCTTTTTGAAAATGTTTTAATGTATAATCTTTTTTCTTGGTCACCGCCCTATATATCTTTTCTTCAATACCTCCCTCAGAGAAAATCCAATACACATCATTCTGTATAGAATCCTTAGTTGTCATGCGATCACGTGACTGCCAGTAGCTAAGAGCAGAGAAATCTATGTTGTAATTCACAAGACAATCCGCTTCCTTTAAACTAATCCCTTCACGTCCACTCACCACCTGGAGTGCTATGTTCTTATCAGTGGTTTTGAAGTCATTTAAATCATCAGTCAAGTCATCCCCATACACCTCTTTTAAGGCATCATACTCAGCTTTAAACTTATAAAATATACCTATCTTCATATTCTTAAATTGGCTGCGTATAAACTCAGCTTTTGAAAGGTCTATTACGGTAGCCTTACCGCTCTCAAACTTCACAGTTCCAGAGTAAAGCTGGTGTAATTTTGACATCAGCTTCACGCCTGTGTCTGCCAAAACAACTTCATCCTTCCCCTCAATAACTAAATTCTTTTTTAATTGTTTTACCATGCTATAAGTTAAATCAGACATCTTAACCTTCAATACCTTTTCTATGGTTTCTACTTTGAAACCTGCCTCCTTTTGGGTGTAGGAGATCATATAAGGCTTCATCTGGTCTAAAATAGCCTGCCTACCTCTACTGTAATTATTGTGCGGCATAGCCCCTATTCTTATTTGAACTACATCCACGTAATCTTTAGCAAACTTATAAAAGTTGGTGTAGTTTCTAAAGGGATTGTGAGGACAGGCATACACCTGGTGATACATCTGACTAAATGATTCTGGAGTGGGAGTACCAGACATTAAAATAACAAAAGGGTTTTGCTTTTTAATTATTTCCTTTATCATCTTAGTTCTTTTGCTAGGTTTAGGATACGCACCCATACCATGAGCTTCATCAAGGACAATACATTCATACTCCCCTGCTACCTTATGTAGACTCTCGTAGTTTACTACATTAATATGAAACTTTGGATTAAGTAATTTATAATCACTCTCAATAGAAGAGATCGCTTTCTTTTTAGTTACGAACAACATGTTGTCAACGCCTAACTTTTGAGCAGTACCCATAGCAGTAAGAGTCTTGCCTGTTCGTACCTGCATCGATAGGTAAACAAAGCCATACTTAACAAGCACATCAAATGCCTTGTCTATAATTTCGGATTGGTATTTTCTAAATTTCAAAATGGTATAAATTCAGTGTTATTATCTTCTGTTTCCTCTGAAGCTTCAGTCATCATAAACCATTTACCGGTCATATCTCTACCCTCTTTAGGATTCTCTCCGGTTTTATAAGAACAGTAAGCAGTAATCCATTTGTAAAACCTTTGCCTGCTAATAGTCATCTTAGACTTAGGCCCATAATCTGGATACTCATTTATAAAATCAAAATACATTTCATTCATATATATTCTAGTGTCAGGCATAAGTTTTTGATTTTCCTGAGCATCCTTAAGTAATCCGCACCACTCTATAAAGTCATGACTTGTCTCAGCAGAAAGCTGTCTTATCTTCAGGTTAACAAACTCACTTTGTACAAGACCTTCTCTTAAATACAACTGAAGACATTGTATCATATAGTTATCAAACACACACCACTCATCATCATCCCAATCACCAAAGAATAATCTACCAAACTCATCTTGTGGTGTAAAGCTTTTGTTGTAATGCTGATATAACTCTAACTCCCACTTCCTTCTTTGAAAACTATTTCCAGCACCTTTAATGGCATAATTTGTGGTGATAGCTATCTTAGGACTCTTGCTAAACGGTATCTTAATTGCATCCTTATTTTTCTTTTCAAGTGTTAACCCTTCGGATACCACACTAAACAATCTTTCAAAGTCAAAGTATTTTTTTACATCATCAAAGCAAAGTATCTGCGTGTCTGCTGATACTAACTGATAAGCAAAAGATTTTGCAAAATCGAATGCCTTACCATCAATAGTCACTAGCTTTTTCATGTGACTAAGTGCGTTCATAAAAACACCTTTACCTGTACCACCCTCTGGATTATCAGATATAACCTCGTCATTTAATATTACTGCTGGACAATACGATAAGTTTT
>Ga0210003_1000562_pt1 | contig 33453 bp, 50 predicted proteins | sample LantaG_FD_182804 | JGI IMG/M metagenome (GOLD analysis project Ga0210003, IMG submission 182804) | Deep subsurface microbial communities from Baltic Sea to uncover new lineages of life (NeLLi) - Landsort_02402 metaG (SPAdes) (version 2) | ecosystem: Environmental > Aquatic > Marine > Oceanic >...
AGCCAAATAGTAGGGTTTTTTACATTTGATACAACGACTTCAAAATTTGATACTACTGCTAGAACGTGGGATGAGGTTTAAGCTTGGCCGTAATCCAAAATATTGGTTTAGGCGCCGCCCCAGATGACGGAAATGGTGACCCAATTCGCACTGGCGGTCAAAAAATAAATGATAATTTTTCTAATGTAAACACAGAACTCGGTCAGAAAGCATCAACTAGTGGGACGCTTGCCCAATTCGCAGCTACTACATCGGCTCAGTTGGCCGGAGTTATCTCTGACGAAACTGGAACGGGAGCCTTGGTATTTGCAACTAGTCCAACTCTAGTCACCCCTTTATTAGGTACTCCAGCTTCAGTAACATTAACAAACGCAACTGGCCTTCCAACTACTGGCGTTATTGATGCTGTGATTGGATCACCAACTTATACAACATTAGAAGATAGATTAAACAATGTCGCGTCTGCGGGTTGGGTGTCTGGCGGCATGATATCAAATGCAGTCGGTGGATTATTCGATGTTTCGGCTGGGTCCGGATATATAAGGGATGCGGTGTCTTCGACATCAAATATTCTTAGCTTTGATTGGATTGCTTCAACTGGGATAGCTATTGGCGATGGTGTGATATTGGGTGTTTACATAGATTATAATGCTGGGTCACCTATTATATCGACGGCAGACATTACAACGCCTTTTCCATTTGTCAACTTAAAAACAACCTTTCTTCTTGGTTTGATTATGAGAGAGGGAACTAAATACACGTTTAAAAGCTTCCAAACTAGGGGCGGAGATGTTGCCGCTTTGATAAATTCCTTTGCATCTGGCGCGTTTACAAAGCCTCGTATAAACAACACTGGTTTGATCTTATCTGAAACAGGGACAAGAAATGTTGCTATATCAGCTGGATCTGTTTTTGTTGGTTTGAATCCGATATCAATAGCTAGTTTAGATACGTCAGCCGCAGGAACTTTTGATACTTATTACACAACTGATAGCGGAACAACATGGGTTAGAACAGCTATCGCCACTCAATGGGACAATTTGCAGTACAACGCTATTGCATCTGGATTGGTAACTATGAGCAATAATAAGTTTTCTAATCAATGGATCTACATGAATTTAGATGGATCAATGAGCCTTTTATATGGACAGAATGAGTTTAGTACAATTGCCGGAGCAAATGCAGAAAGCGTACCAACTTTACTTCCTCCTAAACTCAAATCTCAATTATCGTGGCTTGTTGGACGGATTCAGTTTACAAAGAACGCGGCATCAGCCACAGATGTTGAATCTATTTACACGCAGGTATTTATAGCTAGTGCAGCCGCAAATCATGCTAACCTAACCAATCTTTCATGGACGACGTCTTCACATACCGGAACATTAAGCACATTAGCTGGTTTTGATGGGTCAAATGTGGCATCCGTTTACTCTTTGAGTGGTACAGGTACAACAATCCCAACAACAACAGCACCAACGATCTCAAATGGCGTTTATTCCGGTAGTATCGTTGAGTCAGGCAGGGTTATAAGCGCAGCAGGTGCGGTCACGGTTGTTTCGACTGATAACATGATAATTATAAATAAAACAGTCGGTGCCCCAACCGCCGTTAATCTTCACGCATCGCCAGCAACATGGCATACATTGGTTATTAAAGATGACAAAGGAGATGCCGCGACCAATAACATTACAATAACCCCTAACGCTGGTAATATTGACGGAGCAGGAAATTTTGTTATGAGCATTAGCTATGGATCGGCAAAGATAGTTTATAACGGTACACAATGGAACGTAATTTAAAAAAAAGGAGTTTGAGAAATGACATATAAACCAAGAGTAGTAGCAGTAGTAGAGGGTGGAACAGGCGGGACAACGTCAACAGGTACGGGAGCGGTTGTTTTAGCAACTAGCCCAACACTCGTTACGCCTTTATTAGGAACACCCACAAGTGGCGTTTTAACTAATTGCACTGGAACAGCATCGGGATTGACCGCTGGAAATGTCACTACAAACGCTAATTTAACTGGTGATGTAACATCCTCAGGCAATGCAACCACCATAGCTGCAAAGGCAGTCGATGTGGCTATGTTAGCCGATGGTGTTGATGGTGAATTAATAACATGGAATGCAACAGGAGTTGCTGCAACAGTAGCTGTCGGAACGGCTGCTCAAGTACTCACATCAAACGGAATTGGGGCAGCTCCAACATTCCAGACAGCGCCTACCGGAGCGACAAATTTATCAATCGGAACGACAACAGGAACCACTTTAGACGTTAATTCTGACACCGGAACAAACGCAACTATTCCGCAGGCAGTAGCCGCTGGTAATGCTGGGTTATTATCTGGTTCAGATAAAACCAAATTAGATGGCGCTGCTGTTACATCGGGAACGCTTGCCCAATTCGCAGCCACCACATCGGCTCAGTTGGCCGGAGTTTTATCTGATGAGACTGGAACGGGTGCCGCAGTATTTGGAACATCACCCACACTTGTTACACCCGCTTTAGGAACACCAACCGCTTTGGTCGGAACAAATATCACAGGAACAGCAACAAGTTTCACATCTTCAAACGTAACGACAAACGCCAATTTAACTGGCGACGTTACTAGTGTGGGTAACGCTTCAACGGTAACAGAAGCCGGAGTAACTCAGCACGTTGGCGCTATAAATCATAACGCATTATTAAATTATGCAATCGCTCAGCATAGAATTATTAACGATGCGGGAAGCACAACAACAGAGCTATTATCTGCCAGTAAAATCCTTGCATTGATTTCAGCCGTATCTAATAACATTGATACAAAAGAAGCTGTTGCAACTTCAACTGAAGGTCTTGGAAATATTACCTTATCAGGTGAGCAAACTTTAAACGGTGTTTTAACTTCTACAAGTAGAATTCTTGTTGTAGAGCAAACTTTAGGCGAAAACAACGGCATATATGTGACGGCTGCGGGTTCTTGGGCAAGATCATCTGATGCAGATGTCAGCGCTGAAGTTACAAACGGAATGACAACAAGAGTTCTTAATGCTAGCTCAACTAAATACAGATTTTCTTACACCTTAATTACTAGTGATCCGATTACATTGGGCACCACACCGCTTGTATTTGACGCTATCCCTTCATTAAGCTTTGGAACCACAGCAGGAACCTCAGCAGAAGGAAATGATGCAAGGATACCAACGCAAGACGAAAACAACGCATTAGTTGGAACGGATGGCGCACCATCTACATCAAATAAATATGTTACTGATTCAGATTCTAGGGTTGCCAATTCAGCGGTAACAACTGGAACGCTTGCGCAGTTCGCGGCTACAACTTCAGCTCAATTAGCTGGTGTTTTATCAGACGAAACAGGGTCAGGAGCCGCAGTATTCGCAACTAGTCCTTCCCTTGTAACTCCGGTATTGGGCACACCAACTTCAGGCACATTGACAAACTGTACGGGTCTACCGGTATCATCTGGCGTATCTGGTCTTGGAACTGGTGTCGCGACATTCTTAGCTACCCCATCAAGCGCTAACTTAGCATCTGCTGTCACGGATGAAACTGGAACAGGTGCGCTTGTATTTGGTACATCTCCAACTATTGCGAATGGAACATATACAAATAGTCTCACAACGTCTGTTCGAGTCGTAACGGCTGCGGGCGCCGTAACCGTAGTAGCAAATGATTATGTAATCGTTGTAAACAAAACGGTTGGTGCATCAACTGCATTGACTCTTCAAGCAGGTGTTTCTGGAAGAACTTTAATTATCAAAGATGGAAAGGGAGACGCCGCAACCAATAACATCACGATATCACCTGCTGCTGGAAATATTGACGGCGCCGCAACTTTTGTGATGAATGTTAATTATGGAGCTATAAAAATTGTTTATAACGGAACAGAGTGGAACATTGTATAAAAAATGACCTATAAACCAAAAACGCTACCGGTATTAGATGGGGGAACAGGTGTCACAACGTCTACTGGGACGGGTTCGGTTGTTCTTTCAGGAACACCTACCTTGACCGGTTTGACGCTTGACACGACCACCGTGACGCTATCACAAGATACCAACTTCGTTACTTCAGGTGGCGTTAATGGGTTTAGTGTTGATGGGACAACCTTGAATGTTGATGGATCTGGTAACAGAGTTGGGATTGGAACGGCTACCCCAGCACAAGCGTTAGATGTCGTCGGCGCTATAACTAATACAGGAGCCATCCAAACAACATCTAGTTCGGCAGACGAATTTGCAAATTCTTTCGGGTTTAAGAAGGAAAGAAGCGGATCGATTGTTCAAAGTGGAGATGAGCTTGGATATATTGATTTTCGAGGTTATAACGGAACATCGTATGATCGATGCGCTTTAATAATCGCTAATGTAGATGGCACACCAGGGGCGTCTGGAGATATGCCAGGTCGATTAGCATTTCACACTACCCCAGATGGCAGTGATATTGGATTGGAAAGAATGACAATAAAATCAGATGGCAAGGTGGGGATAGGAACATCGTCACCTTCTGCGAAGTTGCATGTAGTTGGAGATGGCGCGAGTACATCACATGGTGCAGATAGGACTTATTTTGTTATAAACAATACTAAATTAACTCAAGATACAACAGCATCTTCTGTCGCTGCAATTTATGCCACGGACAGCGTTTTAACTCTAAATGCATTCATTGCTGTATCCGACAAAAGAATGAAAACAAATGTAAAAAAATCAGAATCAGAAAAAGATTTAGATACTTTAAATAAAATTGAAATAGTCGATTATGATTATGTTGATACGTTTAAATTTAATAATAAATCGTGTAAAAAAGTTGTCGCACAGCAAGTTGAAAAGCATTATAAGAAAGCTATTTCAAACTCAACAGATGTGGTTCCTGATATATATAAATTGTCTGAAAAAGTTAGTTATGATTCTGTAAAAAAAGAGATGAAAATATATTTAGATAATCATGATTTAAAAATAGGCGATAGAGTTCAGATCGTTTTTAAATCAAACAAAAATGAAATTTTTGAAATAAAATCACTTGATAAAGATTGGGTTTTAATAAATATTGATGAAAGCCATGAGAGTGTTTTTGTCTATGGGCGTGAAGTAAATGATTTTAAATCGGTGGATTACGATGCAATATCAATGCTAAACGTATCCGCAACTCAAGAGCTAGCAAAACAAGTTCAAGAACTAAAAAAAGAAATCGAGGTTTTAAAGAGGAAATTGTGACATATAAACCAAAAACGCTACCGGTATTAGACGGGGGAACCGGCGTCACGACATCTACAGGAACCGGATCGGTTGTTTTATCGAATGCCCCAAGCATTACTAATGTTGTTGTGTCTGGAATTGATTTAGATATGGCTATATTCGCTGATCAAAAAGCACAAAATACGGTAAGTGGCACATTTACATCGGGTGCTTGGCAGACTAGGGACTTGAATACAATTTCATATGAAAAAGACACGGATTCTTGGTTCTCTTTAGCTTCTGATCAATTTACCTTAACGGCTGGAAAATATTTGGTTGAAGCTTCAGCCCCGGCATTTAATGTCAGTAGACATAAGGCAAGAATCCAAAATATAACAGATACCTCTACTGAAATATTAGGGCAGTCTCAATATAGCGCTGGCAACGCTGTTCAAAGTAATTCAGATTGTTTTGGGGTTATCGATATTTCGGCGACAAAAACATTTGAATTACAACACAGATGCGAAACTACACATTCCACAGATGGCTTTGGCGTTGCTGGAAATATTGCAGCAGAAATCTATTCACAAGTAAAAATTGTGCGGCTAGGCGTGTAAGTATGAGAAAAATAAAATAAAATAAAGGAGAAAAAAAATGAAGTACGAAATCACACAAGAACAGTTACAAAATATTTTAAACTTAATCGGAGGCCTTGCAAATACTAATTTATTTACACCCACAAAGTATTCTCAAGAAATAGTCCCGTTTATAAATAACCTGCAAAATTTGCCCATTATAGAAGAAGATGAGAAAATGGAATGCAATGAAAACGAAGAAAAAGAAAATCAACCAGGAGAACCTGATCAAGGGGTCTGATATGGCAGTTAAAGAAATTGAGAAAACTGATAATAAGATAGATTCTAGCCCAATGGAATATAAAAACATTGAGCATAAGCAAATTCATTTTGAGATAAAGCAATTTGAAGATGAAGACCCAAATTTTTTCACATTTGAGGGGTTAGCCTCTACGTTTGGTAATATTGATCGGGGTAAAGATATCATCGAAAGAGGTGCTTTTTCAGATACCATTAAGACTTTTATGCCAAAACTGTTATGGCAGCATAGAATGAGCGAGCCGCTTGGGGTATTTACAGAAATAAGAGAAACCGAGCAAGGTCTATTTGTAAAAGGGAAGATGCCAAAGGTCGATGATTTAGTGCGGGGCCGTGTAATACCACAGATGCAAATCGGGTCTATTGATTCAATGAGCATTGGATTTTCTATTCTAGAAGAAGATATCAAAAGAACCGATGATCAAATTATCCGCATAATTAAAAAGGTGAATCTTTTCGAGATTTCTTTGGTCACAATCCCGATGAATGCTTTAGCGGTCGTCACTGGCATGAAGTCAATTAAACCATTCGATTCTCTATCCTTATCAGAGAACAGGGATGAATGGGTGATATCAGATGCAATCAAGGCAGTCGCCGCTATAAAAGGCGCTAGGGGCGGAATTGAATTAGATGAGAGTAAAAAAGACAAGGTAATAAATGACCTATCTGTGTTTTTTAAATCAAAAGAACTTTCAAACCCATTTGAAAAAGGGTTTTCGCCTATTATTGAAGAATTTGGGTCACTAACGGACATTTCATCTTTGATAAAAGCGTATGGGTTTAGTAATAACGAATCCAACTCATTAATTTCTGCAATCAAGAAATTATCTGATAAAACAGAAATCGATCAAAAAGAATTAGATGCCGCAAAGAATTTAACGAAAAGCATAAAAGAGATGACGGGAATGTTTGAATCTTAGTGTAAGTATTTACTTATCGATTTATTTTGGTATAATTACACTATCGCAATAGAGTATGGCCGTAATGGTCAGCTTTGATGATGAGTAATGGTCGTAATGATCCTCTTATCTAAATAGGCACTAAATAAGCGTAAATCTTATTAGTTTTATTTATAAAAAGAGGTGAACAAAATGTCTGATGTTGCACAACAACAAGCAGAAGCTATTAAAGAGCTTCGAGAAGTAATTGAACCAGTAGCGGCTAAGTATAAATCATTAGATGAGAAACTAAATTCTTTGGACGGTTTGGACAAAGAGAAGTTTGAAAAATGTAATACAGCTTTAGATGCAATGGAAATTAAAAACCAAGCTAATACTCTAGAAATGGAGAAATCAAGAAATGAGGCTGCTGAACTTAAAGAGCAAGTTATAAATCTTGAGAAACAAGTTATTTTGACTTCAAAAAGCAGCCCAATTAATTACAAAGAATCTGAAGAGTTCAAAAGCTTCAATACATTTGTGCAAAAATGGGATAAGTCATTAATGACTCCTGACGAAATTAAATATCTTCGAACTGATCAAGGAACTGAAGGCGGATATTTGGTACCACAAGTATTAGCAGAAGATATCTTGAAACAAATCGAAGAGATTTCTAATGTTCGAGCTTTATCACGAGTACGAAATCGTGCTGGTGTTAAAACACTAAACATTCCTGTTAGAACAACTATCCCGACTGCTAACTATGAGGGTGAAGCTGAAGAAGCAACCGATTCAAACGCAACTTATGGTCAAGAGACTATGACTGCACATAGGCAAACAGTTGTGACAGATACAACAAGAGACATCTTGAATTTCGCTTCATTTAATATGGAATCAGAAATTGCTCAAGATGCAATCACAGCTTACGCTCAAGGCGAAGGCCGAAACTTTCTTACTGGAAACGGCGTTAAAAAGCCTCAAGGTATTTTAGATGCAACAGCAGGTATCACACAAATCACTACTGCCGCATCAGTCACAGTTTCTATGGACGACGTTATTAAATTAGCTGGAGAACTTAAAGTTGGTTATAACCCTGTTTATTTCTTCAACTCTAAAACGCTTGCCGCTTTACGAACTGAGAAAGATAATAACGGTAACTACTTGTGGAGAATTGGCGGAGAATCACAACCATCAACAATCAACGATCTTCGATATGTTATCATGCAAGATATGCCTAATATCGCAGCGAGTTCTTTGTCTGTTGGATTAGGCGATTTCTTCCGTGGCTATAATATCTTGGATTCAGTTATGCTTGAACTATTAAGAGATGATCTTACACAAGCTAAAAAAGCCAAAGTATTATTTACATGGCATCGATGGAATGATGGCCGAGTTGTATTGTCTGAAGCATTTAAATTGCTTAAAACAAAAGTATAAGGGAGTAATAATATGCCAGCAAACGATATCACAACAGCAATCGGCTATGATGTTGCCTTTACTACACAGGCAATCGTATCTGACACAACTACAACCGGCGCTATCATTGATAGCCAAGGATTTGAATCTGTAGACTTTTCAATTGTAACCGGTACGATTACAGACGGAACTTACACGCTTATCATTGAAGATGGCGAAGATCCAGGACTATCTGATGCAGCAGTAATCGCAACTGATCTATTGGTTTTCTCTAGCGGTCAAACAGCTTTGCCAACTTTTGACCTCAATGATGATGACATCGTAAAGCATTTCGGAATCGTTAATCATAAGCGTTACTCACGTTTAAAAATTGTATCAGCAGGAACTACTTCTGGCGGTACATTCACTGTAGTTGCGATGAAGGGACACGCAGCTAAAAAACCTACTTCTTAGAAGTTAAATAGGTTTGTGATAAGATTGGGATGGTGTGGAAACCATCCCATTTTTATTTTTATGAGGTGAAATTTGAAATTAAGAATTAAGAAAAAATGTAATTGGAGTATTAATTATAAAACTGTTGATTTTAATATCAATCAAATTATTAGCTCGCCAGAAGATGTATCAGAACAAACAGCCAAAGAAATGATAGAAGCTGACTATGCAGATGACTTCAATATGAGACCGACCAAAGAAACACTTGTTGAGGAAAATAAGGCTATTGAATCTACGCAAGAAAACAAGCAATCAGAATCGCCTTTAGTAGAATGTTTCGAAAGAAAAAGAGGGCGGCCACCAAAAGGGTTCGGCCTTAAGGCGCCACACGTTCCTTTATCCGGTCAAACTAGATTTGAGTAGAAATGCAGTTTCTTGAATTAAATGAATCGTCTACTTATATTCAGACGGCAAAGTCAGCAAATGCGGTTGTCACATTAGCTGAAGTTAAGGCATATTTAAAAATAACAACAGCGACTCAAGACGCCTTGATCCAAACTTTTATTGACGCGGCTGTTTCTTTTGCTGAAAAATGCATGAGTAGAGATATCCTAACTACCACATATCAAAATTATCGAGAGAGCTTCTTTAGTGATTTAACGCTAAAAAGGGGTGCTTTTCAGTCTCTGGTGTCTATAGAAATTTTAATTGATTCCGTTTATGAAGTATTGGCAGCAACAGAGTACACCGTTAAGATTGGCGGAATATTTGGTGTAATTTGCGAAGTTACTGAACCTTCAAATGTAGATTGTGATTGCAATGCGATTAGAATTACATTTAAAACAGGATTTGGGGATGACGAAACGAGTGTCCCCGCAGACATAAAAATAGCCATCATGCAAATTGTAATGTTTCTTGATCAAAATAGAGGTGACTGTTCCTGCTCAGATGAAACAATCCCACCAGCAGCGAGAACTATTTTTGAGAAATACCGAATCATAAATACAGGTTAATAATGAAGCATGAAACTAAAATTCTTGTGGTGATTAGTATTTTAGCGATTTGTTCATCTGTATATGTGATTAGCCTGGTATTAAGTAATGCCTAGCTGTAAAAGAATAAGGGTAAAAAATAGAACTGTTTGTGTTGGCGACTTAAAAGATGAGATTAATATCCTTGAAAGGACTATTGGCGCTCCAAATTTTGGCGATCCTGACTACACTGAAGACGGGCTAGGATTTACTGAGTCAAATATAATTCTAGCAACATTTGCTGGTATCGAGACCAATCGCGGGTACAAGTTATTTGACGGGGTAGGGACAAACTCAGATCAAGGTATTATTGCTCATACACACACATTTTTTACTAGACTTACCCCAGAAGTTATTCCAACTTCTGAGAATTGGATCGAATTTGACAGCGTTTTGTATGAGATTATCGATGTAATTGACCTGGATGAACTTCATGAGTTTTTAGAGATAAGAGCAGTTAAAAAAGGCGTTGTTAGCTTAAAGGCAAATCAAGCATAAGAAAAATCGCAAAAACAGATGTGTGATAAAATAGAATCATGAGCATATCAATTGATCTAGCGTCAAAAAAAGTCCTTATAAAAATAAAGGGGATTGACAAGGCGCTTCTAAAGAACTTGCGGCGTGGCCTTTATAATGTAGGGGCTATATTGCGATCAACTGCTAGTAAAAACATATTGAAGCGCGGTCGTCAGGGTAAGGTTTACCGAATAAATGGGCGCAGGCATGTCGCATCTGAGGCAGGTGAATCATGGGCGAATGTTAGCGGCAAGGCACGCAGGGGGCTATTGTTTAAAGTCAGAGGATCTAAAGAACTACTATTTGGTAACGATGTACCATATGTCGGTTTCTTAGAAGACGGAACCCGAAAAATGAAGGCTAGACCCGCTCATTTAATAGCGATTAAACAGAATAATAAAAATATTATTGCCATTATTAATTCGGCTGTTAAGAAAACTTTGGTATAATTTAAGAATGCTGGATATGAGCATTAAGAAAAGAGTAAATTGGAAGGCACTATTTAAAATGAATGATAAAGAAAAAAATAAAAGACTATGCAACAATAAATCGAAAATAGATAATGATGCGCTATATTATTCTTTTCAAATGCATGCAGATAAGAAAAACAAATGCTTTTAAAAGATATTATTGACCATACACAATCCGTTCTTCCTCTTTTTACAGATAAGTTCACGACTAACATTTCAATCACTTCCGTTTCTAAATCAGGTAATGATGTATCTGTCGCGGCAACGGCGCATGGGTTAAGCGTAAGTGATCAAGTATTAATATCAAACGTACGCACAGATATCGTTTTAACAGATATCCGGAACTTTATTTCAATAACAACGCTTACTTTATCTGGTACAACGGCAACAGCAACTAGTGCCGGGCACACTTTGGAAACTATGGATATAATTACAACATCCGGCTCTGATCAAGGCGAATATAATGGAAGATTTTCTATAAAGAAAATTTCAGATGACCAGTTTTCATATCAGATTGCAGGCGCACCGGTTACGCCGGCAACAGGGGCCATTATTGGAACTTTAAATAACATTGCAATAGCAAAATCAACAGTTGATCACGATATTACCCCTGGATACATCACTAAGGTCACGATCACTTCAGCGGAAGCGGCATTTAATGGCACTTTTGATTTAGTGAATACGCCAACGCCTGTTCAAACAACATTTCGCTTTAAGATAACTGCAACGCCGGCAGCGCCTTCAACTGGTACATTGCACACATTTCACAATCTCGGTTTTAATGGCGTTCAAACAGTAACCAGCATTATTGATGCCAATAACTTTGAATTTCAAATTACTGATAGCAGGCTAACGACTGGCAGCGGGGGAGGTATGCTTCTTATGAAGAAGCCTAGAATTAGCGGAGCTGCTGATCTTGATACGCTTATCGAATCATATACAAAAATAGATGCTAACGGAAATCCCTTAAATCCTCTATTTGGTTTCTTTATTTTCAATGGCATTGATGTTAGTAAGGATAGAAATTTAGATAACGATGCAACAATAGAAATACAAACAGCTGATGATTATAAAATAAGATTAATTAATAACTTTTCTTTTATTGTCTTTGTTCCCACTAAGAATGAAATATCAGGAAGGGAAGCAGTTGATCTTTGCCAAGAGCTCTCTAAGCCAATTTACAAGACTTTGGTTGGGTTCTTACCGCCAAACGAATTCGTCTCTCCGCAAAGCGTTGTTGTTGCCCCAATATCTCAAAATATATTAGATTACAATCGAGCCTATCTTGTTTATGAATATGCGTTTCAAGTAACTGAGTTTATAAGCAGCTCTGCTAACCCTGGAAATGTTAACGAATTTCTTGGAAATACAGGAGATGTATTAGCATCGTTTGACACTAGGGCATTTAGAAAATTCAATAGTCAGATAGTTAATGAGTTTGATACAATAATAAAAAATGATGAATATTATATTCAAGACTAAGGTGGAATATGAAATTAAAGCTTAATAGCAATTTAAAAAGTCATAAAAAAGACGACATCATTTCTATTGATGACAAAGAGGGTATCCCAACAGACATCTATTGGAGAAATCGATTAAAAGATTCTGAAATTGATAATTGTGTCGAGATTATTAATGAGAATAAAAAAGAAATTGTAGAAAAGAAGATAGAACCAAATAAGGTTATTGAAAATATCGTGGCTGGCGATGATATCAAAATTCTAGAGGTGAAGCATGACAATAGTAAGTAAGCCCATAGTTAACGTAACGAAGTCGCCAGCAATAACAACGATTTCAAGCGCGCCGCAAAAAGTATTAATTGTCGGGCAACAAACAGGCACTACATATACATCAGGGCAACTTGTTGAAAATATTGGGAACAATACATCAGATATAACCGCATTTGGTGCAGGGTCAATGATTGCTGAAAGTATTGCCGGATTCAAAAACAAAAACAAGGTGACTAGAATTGATGCTATTCCGTTAGATGATGCGGGTGCTTCGACTGCCGCTGCCGGAACCGTCGTTTTCACCGGAACCGCAACTGCGTCCGGAACATTTACTGTTAATGTCGGATCAAGAGATAATCACTCGTATACAATCTCTGTTGCAATTGGAGATACGGCAACAGTTGTTGGTGATGCGCTAGTAACTGCGATCACTGCGGATACAAATAAAATTGTCACAGCAATTAATACAACTGGATCAGTCGCGCTAACAGCTGTTAATAAAGGAACGGTTGGAAACGCAATAGGTTTAGAAATCGTTGGAACAGTGGCCGGTTTAACCCCTTCTGTCACAGCGATGGCTAGCGGTGCTACTGACCCAGTCTTGACAGCTCTGTTTGATGTCATTGATGGCGTTCGTTATCAAACTGTTATCTATCCTAGTAATCTAGACATCACTGTCTTAGCAGACACGATCACATCATCAACAAGTCTTTTAGACCCACGATGGAACGTATCTAATAATATTTTAGACGGTGTGGGCGTTGTTTATAAAACAGATACGTTGTCGAACCTGAAGGCATTGGGAGACGCTAGAAATAGTCAATCTCTTACGATTCGAGGCAACAAGCCAGTCAATGATGCCTTGTACAAAGGAAGCGCTAAATTCGAGCTTGACGGTGTCTTATCAGCGGGTTGGGCAGCTATTCGAGCTTTACGATTAACTGATGGTGCGACTCTTGGGAATATCTTGATTGGAACAACTGATTTAATCGGCGGACCAAATAAAGCATCTGTTCCTTATTTTAATACTGCATTTGAATTTCCAATTGAGGACATTGGGAAGGGTTGGACTCAAAGTGAGATTGCTGATTTAAATTCATCTGGGGTATCTGTTGACGGGGCAAATATCGCACGAAACAGCACAATCATGGGAGAAGCGTTCACAACATATAAAACGGATGCGGCTGGAAATTTAGACACGACTTACAAATTTCTTAACCGAACGGATCAGCATAGTGTGGCCGCTGAATTCTTCTTTAATAATTCACGCCGTGATTTTGCTCAAAAGATCCTGACTACTGGGCCTATTCGAAGTGATCTTCAGGTTAATGAGTCTGTAATTATCTCAAAATTTGTTGAGTATTATGTAACTCTTTCTGGTCCTAGTTATTTGATTACAAGATCAGACCAATCTAGCTTAAATCTATTCAAGACCAGCTTAGAGGAAAACATAGCAATTGATTTAGCAGAAGGTAAGGTAACCTCTAGCATGGACCTATTCATAACTTCACAGCTTCGCAGATTAGACATAACGCTTGAAGCTGTATTGGCATAAGGAGGATATAAGATGGCTGTATTAGTTACCGGGACTTTAATTTGGAATGATAAGAATTTGACAATCGTGCCGAATTCATTTGTAGGGAACTCAGGAAAAGGAGAGCGAACATCAGAGCCTCAAGCTATTGGCGGCGGCGCTGTTGTTAATATTGTTTCAGAAGATTTGAGCACAAAGAAATCTAAATTCAAGTTCAGTTTGAAAACAACAACTGAAAACATTGATATTAAAGATGAGATGCAAGATAATTTTGATTCAAATGTATTTCGTTTTGTAGCATCTGATAACAAGACCTACATTTATGAGAACGCAACACTAATTAATGACCCGGAAGAAAATGTTTCTACGGATGGCGTTATGGATCTTGAGTTTGAATCAAGCCCAAGGAGTAAAGCCTAGAAAATTAAGAGTGTAATTTAAGGAGTATAAAGCGATGAAAAAAGAGTTTAAATATAAGCTATTGGAACCGATAGAGGTTTCTGTTGATGGAAAAATAAAAGAGTGCTGTGACGTAGTTGTTTCTTCTCCTAGGCCACGTGATAAACAGAACACGTTAAAGCTAGAAACGTATCTGATGAAAGCGATATCTAACTTTACTGATAACCAAACTACTTCCAATGCCAACAAAGGAAATAGTGGGAAAGAAGAAAAAATATCAGAGGCATCAAAAATTCAAGCGATTGAAGTGTTGGTGTTTTCTAATATAAACCCAGATGATATTCCTGCAATTGAATTCTTATTATACGAAATTTTATGTGGGGGAAATGAAGAGGTTCCAAATGCAACGATCGGTTCAAAAAAGTTCACGAAGCCTTTGTGCCAAGAGATTTCACACAGAGATTTGAAAGCATTATTAGCAAGGTTTGCAGTCGATTTTTTATTCTTGGACTTGATCTAAACGGTCAAGTCTCAACCCTGTTCCATAATTTCAAAGATTTTTACGGGTATTCTTTAGAAAGCATTTATACCTATGTTATGCGTTCGAGCTATGGCGGAATATGCTATAATGGAATCCAAAATATGACTATTCCAGAGATATTTGAATATAGTAATGAATTATCAAAGCTTATTGAAAGAGAAAATAAGGGTAATCAGGATAAATAATGGCTGAATCAGTATCCTATATATTACAAATAAGAGATAGGTTTTCTAGTCCTATTAGAAATATGAATCAGAATTTAAATAAATTTTCTGATAAAGTCTCTAAAGCAAAGAAAAATTTGAGAGGATTTAAAAATGTTCAGGAGGGGTTATCTAGGGCCGCTACAAGGCTTACTGTTGGATTAACTTTACCAATTGTCGCAGGTTTAACATTGATGTCAAAAGAAGCCATCGATGCTCAAGAAACATTTTCTAAATTCGGGACTGTTTTTTCTGGCGTATCGAGTAGTGCTGAATCAATGGCAAAAAATCTTAGTGACAATTTTGGTTTAGCTAGAGTTGATGCAAAAAAGCTACTTGGTGATACAGGTGACCTTTTAACTGGATTTGGATTTAGTCAGAAATCGGCACTAGATTTAGCTAATGAAGTCAATAAACTGGCGGTTGATTTGGCATCATTCACTAACTTTTCCGGAGGTGCTACGGGCGCGAGCGCTGCATTAACAAAGGCACTTCTGGGTGAACGTGAATCGGTTAAATCTTTGGGAATATCGATATTAGAAGAAGATGTTAAGAGGCAAGTTCAGATTAATGCCGCTAAGGGAATGCGATTTGAAACAATGCGGCAGGCGAAGGCATTTGCTACGTTAATAATTGCGCAAAATCAAAGTAAGAATGCAATTGGAGATTTTGCTAGAACTCAATATCAAGCCGCAAATCAACTTAGAATTGCGCAAGCGAGATTGAAAGATCTAAGGATAGTAATCGGAAATTTATTAGTACCTGCGATTACAAAGTTGCTTCAAAGAATTATTCCAGCAATACAAAAAGCTTCCGAATGGGTGAGGAACAACAAGCAGCTTACTAAAACATTAATTAAAGTAGCTCTTGCCGTTGCTGCATTAGGGCCTATTTTGGGCATTATATCTACGGCTACAACCGCGATGATTGGATTGAGAGCAGCAACGGTCGCTTTTGGATTGAGCGCTAGGGTTGCTTTGGGCTGGATACCGTTAGCTATAACTGGTTTAATTTTTTTAGAAACAAAATTCGGATTATTATCTAAGTCTGCCGAAAAGCTATTTTCTATTTTTAAAAAATTAAAACCATTTGTAAGTGCATTTAATAAATTGACTAATGTTAATTCTAGCGAAGAGGAAGTTGTTCAAGCTAAAGAAAAATTAAAGAGCGGCTTTTCAAAAGCAAAAGATTTAGCAACAGAAAAAGCGCGGGGGTTTGATTTTAAAAGCATTTTTTCTGATATTTCCAGCATTGGCAGATTAGGGCCTACAGGTAAAAAAGCTAAACAATCATTAGCTACAAGTAAGCACAGAGTAGATGTTGGTGGAGACCTGACAGTTAGATCACAACCTGGAACAGTAGTAACTAATGCTAAAATGAATAATCCTGATATTGGATTAATAGCGGCAAACGCAAACTAATGTCTGAAGTAAATCAAAAACTAAAGAAGGCATCATACAGAGGGATAAACTTCTTTTATCAATCATCAAATGAAACAGGCGGGTTTAAATTTGCTGAACACCAATACCCTGGATCAGATAACTTTAATATTGAGCAGCTAGGCAGAAGACCAAGGCGGTTTAGCATTGAGGCTAAAGTTGATTTTGATTCAAGAGATTCTTTTAGAATTGCCCTTAATACACCGGAATCAGGTATTTTCGCCCATCCAATGTATGGAAATTTCTTAGTGAAAGTCACTGACTTTTCTTTATCTGACTCAAAAGATGTTCTTGGGTTTTATACATTTACAGTTGAGTTTGTTGTTGAGCTAGGTCTCCAAATACCAAGTCTGAGCACGATTGGGACAGCCGTAATATCAAGATTGAGGTCTGCTCTCGTAACTAGCGCTGGAGCTTTGTTAAAAAAATCTTTAAAAAGGATTGGGTTCTAATGGTAGTAGTAGGCATAAATAAAAACATCGTTGCAAGATCAATTCGTGACAGATTAGTACTGTTGATCGCTAAAATGGAAGATTCAATTCGTAAAGTTGTAAACGACAATAATTCAGACTTCAACAAAGTAGCAAATGAAATACTACAGGGAATTGTTGGCGTTGTTCTTGACAATGAAGTTAATCAGTCTATTTCTGAATTATTTAATGCGTATGATTTAGTCGGTGATACCGCTAGAAATAGATACCTTCTTAATAGAGAATTGTTTGCATTTGCGGAAGATGAAACACAAATTAATAATAATCCAGATCTATCCTTATCTTTGCAAACAATTGATCTGAATATCCAGTTATTAAATATTGGATTTGCCTACACTAACTCAACCGAAATCACATTTTCGAATACAGATGATTTGCAAGGCGTAATTGATGACTTAGAAGCAGAATATCAAAGATTAAAAGGCATCTCGTTAATAGATCAGGACACTAGAATAGATTTAATTAATATACGTACTGGATCAATGGAGTTTTTTACAACGCTTGATTTATCAGTAATAAAGACGATAAAAACACTAATGAAGCCATCTCGTATTATTAGCTATGAGAACTACGCATCAAGTGATAACGCGGAGGTTATAGTGTCGTTAAACAAGGCTAACAACACGCCTTTTATTGTAGGCGAGATAAAGATAATATCTGATAGCCAATGAGCTCTTTAGTTAATGCAAATAAATCGGTAAACCAGGCATTTAATCAGGCGCTTGGTTCAAGCTCTGTTATCCTTGAGATAAATAATGTTCCATATCAAAACTTCTTATCTGTAACGGTAAACACGTCTATGCAGAATTTTGCCAGATCCTTTCAAGTGGCTTTGACTATGGACGTATTCAAGAACTTCCCAATAAAGCTCGGTGACACTATATCGATAGTGATTGATAAGGAAGCTGTTTTCACTGGGTTTATTGAGTCAATGGACGCAGGATATGATAATGATCGGCATGATATATCAATTTCAGGAAGAGACAAGTTAGGCGACGTTCTAGATGGTTCTATTATAGAGCCTGTTACATTTAACACACCAATAAGTTTAAAAGACATCATTTTAAAAATATTGAATTCAAATGGAATCCAATCAATTGAGTTGAGCAAGGAAAATGCAGCGTTGTCTAAAGGGCCCGGATTTTTAGGGGATAATGGATTTATAGGCGTTATTGATAACGCTATCCCCGAATTATTTAATAAGGGGGATTTTATAAGCTCGAAACAAGGGGAAAACATATTTGAAATAATAAATTCGCTAGCAATTAGAAGGCAGGTACTTGTTACGAGTGACGGGTTTGGCAATTTAATAATCGAAAGGGGCGCAGTTGATCCAAGTGGCGAAGATAAATATAACACCCCTTTAGTGCACCGCCATAAAAAAACGTCAACCAATCCATTAACGCAATCACTAAGTCAAATTGCGGATTTGAATCAAAGGCAAAACAATATTTTAAGTGCAAATATAGCTTTTGATAATTCAGAAAGATATAATAAATATATTTTTCAATCACAACAAAATGCATTAAGTGCGCTTTCATCAGAAATTAACCCGTCAAGCTTAGTCAATCAGCAAGGCCAGGCAATAGATAATCAAATCAGATCAACCAGGACGCTTGTAGTTTCTGCTGATACTTCAAGAAATTCTGCAACCGCAAAAGATAGGGCGACTTGGGAAGCAAACATTAGGCGAGTCAGAGGTCGAAAATATGAATGCAAGGTCCAAGGTTTTAAACCGGATTTAGACAAGATTTTATGGCAACCAAACAAACTTGTGCAAGTTTTAGATGAGCGGCTTGATATAGATGGGGAAATGCTAATAAATTCGGTTCAATATAGCTACGGAGAAGGCGGTAGTATCGTCAACTTATCTTTGAGCGATCCAGATAGTTTTAGCATCCAGGCGAATATTTCTAAGGCTGAAGAAAGAACAAATAAGACCGGATTAGAGATTTGATATGAGTAAAAAACATTACTTTGTTTTTAGGCAGTTTTATAAAGTTTATGGCAATGAAGATAGGTGTAGATGGCGATTATTTTTTGTCATAATCTTAATCGTTACCTTAGTATTGTTGCTTATTAAGTATATAATTTTCTAATGGCATCAAAAAGAATAATTGAAAACATATTATCAAGCATAAAAAACATGCTTTCTTTGGCGCGCATTACAAATATAGGTTCGGATTCCGATCAGATTCCGACCGGACAAATAGAGTATATGAAGAAAGTAAGAGATATCATTTATATCTTTCCCTATGGGTACAGTGCTCAACCTATTTTAGACGGGATAGCTATAAAGGCGTCTGTTGGAAGTGATGAAAACGCAGTGGCATTTCCAATATCTTGGAATGCAAGAGAGAAAAATTTAAAGCAGGGTGAGATAGCTATAAAAAATGGCCTTACAAATACAGTTATAAAATTTCATGAAAATGGCTCATTGGAAATAGATGTAAAGACAACTACTGATCCAGATGGGAACCCGCAGGGTGGGAATTACATATTAAATACAGATAACGATGTTGATATTAATTCTGGAAATGATTTTCTTTTAGATACAGCAAGAGATATAGGTATAATAGGCGGAAGGGATTTCACTTTAGATACAGCAAGAGATATAGATATAATAGGCGGAAGGGATTTCACTTTAGATACAGCAAGAGATATAGATATAATAGGCGGAAAGGATTTCACTTTAGATGTAACAAGAGATATAGATATAATAGGCGGAAAGGATTTCACTTTAGATGTAACAAGAGATATAGATATAATAGGCGGAAAGAAAATATTGATTGATGCAAGTGGCGATATTACAATAAATGCACCAAATATAGTTTCGACAACAGATTTGGATAACACAGGAGCATTTACGAATACGGGCCTTGTAACAATAAATGGAAATCTTCAGGTAAATGGCACAGTAACGGCTACAGGGGCTTTATCTGGCGCGTCAATTACCGCTGGTGGAATGTCCGCTACTGGCGGCGCTGTTTCTGCAACAAGCATGTCTGCAACTGGGGACGTTACAGCTGGCGCGATTAGCTTGAATTCACATACGCATGGCGGGGTTACTTCTGGCGGCGCGTCAACTACTGGGCCTCAGTAACTACGTGTAATCAGTGTTGCGCGTAGTTAAAATAAATCATTCATCATAAAATAATCGCACTGCATTTATGATTTCATCAATGGTCTTTTCTCCACAATGTTTCCATGTTTTCATCAACTCCCTTGTCAGCTTTTTTGTCATGCCGACATTAATAATTTTGTGTCTACGAAGTAAATTTTCGGCCCTTGCAGATAATTCTAAATACATTATCTCCGTTGTGTCTTTTATCTCTTCATGCTTCGCGCGTTGTTCATCGATTACCGAATACTCCCCGCAATAGTCATCATAGAGAAGTACTTTTGGAAATATTCTCATAATATTATCGTCATGCTTTGGCGGGTATCGGTGACATTCACCATGCGACAGGGGTGACCTGTTTCCATCTCTTTCTGTTCTGTAAAGCGGCTTCATGTATTTACATTGTGCACATCTCATCGATTACTCCTTTACCCTTGCATCTCTCTCATTACGAATCCCCCGCTTCTTCATCTGATAGTAAAGTCCCTGCCTTGAGCACCCGATCTTCTCCGCGGCCAAATCCATGGTCTTGGAGTCTTTTATCGCTCCGATTATGGTTTCGTTTGATAGGTCGTTTAATTTACTCATCGTTTTAGTATCCTGTTTTTTAATTTTCTCATTCAATGACTCACCCATTGCTTTAGACAATCGACCTGCAAGTTTCTTCATGTCGTTAGGTGAAAGTTCTTCATCATCAGTCATCTTTTTGAGAAGGGATTGTGCGTCCTTTTTGAATTTTGGATCATCGCCTTTACCCTTGCCTGTGTCTCTTGACATAGCAATTTGATTGATCATTGCATTTAGTTTTGTGTAGTTAGGGGACGCTTCTTCTAACGCATCGAGTTCTTCTACAATTTCTTGTGCTTTTGACATCATTATCCCGCCTTTTTAATCGATACAATTTTAGGTGCTTTTCGACCGCCAGAGTCATAACTCAAGTTCTCAAACCAATCAACAACTGCTCCATCAGAAAGAATATCCCCCTCATAAATATCCTTTCCGTTTTTGTCTTTTAGGCCTGTGTATTGCATTAACTCAACATCCTCTAGGTGTTTTTGTTCTACTCCCTCAAGCCATACCTTATGGTTAATCCAGCTTATTCCACTAACGAGATGCATTTTATTTTCTTCTTTATCGAAAGCCTTGAACTTAATTTTTCTCATCGTTCACTCCTTTAAACTATCAATCATTTCGATCATCTTTCGAATCTCGTCCAATTCTCTGCCAATATTGAAACTGCCTATTTCTGGTTTGTCCATGTGTATTCCTCCTACTAATATAATAACATTGTTTTGACATATGTCAAATGATTTTGTATCTAAGTTTATTGTTTCTTTTTACATATGTAAAAATTACGATAGAAAAATACACATGGTTACCGCTATTATGATAAGGACCCACATTCCGACTGCTCTATGAAATTTATCCACTTCATTTTCCGGCATTTATTAACATCCTGTATATTTCGAAAAAACTTTGTCATAAATATCAGATGACTCATCTTTTAGGATTATCTCGTCATTATAAACCTGAAGCATATTGAGCGATTTGTGCCTCGTGAATTTCTGGACCGTATTTAATGGGATGTTCTTCTTTATCATCTCGGTTGTAAAGAAATGTCGAAACCCGTGCATCGATGCATTTGTCCCGCATGAAATTTTCAACTTTTTATATATTTGCCTAATTGCCCAGGTTGATAGTCGCTTTCCTTTGGACCTGTTGCTTGTTGATATAAAAAGCGAACCTGTATGAATTTTCCAAGAATCCATATATGTTTTCAAAACGTCAATAGTTTTCTCAGAAATATATACACGTTCTTTATCATCGCGCCCTTTTCCAATAATATTCAAATGTCCCGAAAAAAGGTCCACGTCATCATAGCCTAGGCGGGCAATTTCAACTTGCCTCAAGCCATGCATAGCAGCTAGATAGAATATGGCCTTCATTCGATGAAATTCGGGTGTATTATCAGAATTGTCTAAAAAACGCGTTATTTTCTTAACTTCTTCGGATGTATGGCCGAATTTCTTATGTCCGATCCCACATTTGAACAATCTTACATTTAGTGTTGGGTCTTTTATAAATCCTTGCCGGACCAATTCCCTTAAAAATATTCTGGCGACACCAAGATACTTATTTTTTGACGATGTCTTTAATTCGCAGGTAGATAGTTCTTTTTTGAAGTCTAGAAAAATATCGAGTGTGATGGGATGGTATTCGCAGAAAGCCAAGAATTGATTAATTCTAGATGCATATTCCTTTCTTGTATTGTCAGAAACGTCCATTTTTAGGAATATAGACTTGGCCTGATGCGGATTTTTTGCCAAATGTGACAATACAGAAGCAAGTTTTCGGTGTTCTTTTTCTCGATCCTGAATGATTTCGTTTATTTCGTTATTCTGGTCTATTTTTTGGAGCATTATCTTTTTCTAGAATAATATCTGAATCCACACTCTCTTCCATGGTTTTAATTCTTTGCGTTTCTATAAATTCCATTAAGCGTTTCATCTTTAATTGAATTTCTTCAACTTCAGACTTCACTTTATCCCAACCATTATCATTCAATATGTTGCGATCTAGGAATTGGCATGCTAGATATTCACCAAAACCATATGATTTTTTAAGTATTATTCTGTCGACTTCTTTTCCTTTTAGCTTTGATATTAAATGGATCTCGTGTTTTTCAACGTATGTAATATCGTCAAAGATTACCCTATCGAATTTTGTTGCATTTCTTGCATAGAGCTCAATAAAATTACTCATCGCTCACTCCTTTTATTTCGTTATTACTGTCTAGTTTTTGTAGCATTTATCACAAAGCTTATAGTTTAATTTTGGATCATTTGCATCTTTCCCGTCTAATATTTGCTCTGCAAATCCGCACCCGCATTTTTTACATTCAAATGTTTTCGTGCTCATCGCTCACTCCTTTATCGTTTTTTTTTTACCTTAAATCTGGATTTTGAATTTCCGATTATTATCGTTATTTTTGCAATTCTTTTGGGCCCAAGTTTCCTTAATGATCTAACATTTAGCTTTGTTAGCGGGATTCTGAATGCGCTTATATGGCTACCTTCTTTTGTCACTGATATTTTTTGTATGTCTTTTATTTTTTCAGAAAAGAAAGACGGGGACACTCTTAATCTGTCAGAGTGAAACTTTATTTGATATGACCATCTTGGATTTATTTTTATCTTTTGGTTTGACTCTACCTCGAGATAAATAAACCTTTCTTTGTAATCAATGTGTCCAGATGCACTATAAACAAACCCATTTACACGCTCATCAATCTCTACTATCAAATTGCTTGTTGGTTGCCCTCTGAAATTCTTTATAATAGAGCTAAAGCAAAATGCATTTGATGATATGATGCAGAAAATAAATATTAATGCGTATTTTTTAAATATTTTCATCGCTCACCCCTCTAGCTTCATTATGATGTTTAAATGCATTCCACGAACCTTTGTTTTCAAGGTCAGGATGTCTCCGGTCTTTATTTTATCGAATTCTTTTTTTGTAAATGGGATTGTAATCTCTACTGGATCGGGCGATGGAAGATCAAACTCCAAATTATTTGGAACATATGGGATATAGTTCCCATCTATTATTAATTCCGGTTTATCTTTACTCATCACTAACTCCTTTGACCTCGTTTGTTTTGAGTCGGCCCGCCCAGGATCTCCCAGACCGTTTTTACCGACTCAGTGTTGCGTGGGGCCGTCGCCCAAATCTTTGTCGACAACTGCGTCGATTGTAAATCCATCGTCATGTTTTCACACCTATTTAATCAAAGATATCCATTTCTGGCTGCATTTATATTAAAACACACTTTCTATTCCCTAACAACGGTAATTAATATTACAGTTGCTAGGGTGTGTTCCTAAGCTTCATTTTTTATTCTAAAGGGATCATTTACTGATAAAAACCAAGCGATATCAATACAGAATATTCTACAAAACCTCAAAGCATCTAATATCGATAGCTTTCTTTTTCCTGATTCATAATAAGATATTTTGGATGGCGTGCAATTTAAAAGGTTTCCAACAAATTCTTGACTAACGCCTTCTTTTTTTCTGATGACTTCCATTTTGTATCCTAGTAATTCCTGATACAGATCACTCATAACGTCTCCTTAATAATTTAGATCTTATCCCAAAACAAGGAAATCTCTATCTGTCCCTTTTGCAGTTCCTGTCCCATATTCGACAAAAACAAACTTATCATTCATTGATGTCACTATTCCTTCTTCACAGTCGGGATGACTAGCGTCGCCTTTTGCATGACGTGGAACATACGTTACTTTATCTCCTACTAAAAATTCTTTTTTATCATTCATAACGTCTCCTTCATTTCATCAATCTTTCCGCTTATGTTATTTGACAGGTACCAAAATCCGTCTGAGTCACCGCCATTATCAATAAACAATCTTGCCACAGCTTCTATAATTTCATTATCACTCATAACGTCTCCTTTAATTCTTTTTAACAAACTTAAAAACACGCTTATAATTTCTATTCAACCATTGCTGAGTGCTGTCCTCTTGCCACCCAAGTTGTCTCGCTATTGCCCTGATAGAAAGCCCCTCGTTTTGAAGGGCCTCTATCTTTTTTATATCGTAGTCGTATTTTGGTTTAGTTGGCATTTTCTTGCTCCAAATATTCAGGTATAGGCATCCAGTGAGTTGGGTCGATGTATTCTGTTCCCCATGTACCGTCCCAGTAAGTGGTATTCCATGACTCTTCCTCACACCATTCTTCGTTAGGAGGATTATAGAATCCTATTTGAGCTGGGGGAAATCCAGGGCCATTTTTAACCTCATTGTTGTAGTCAGAAAAGCCAGCCTCGCCCCCCCTCAATAAAACCCATGATCCATCTTTAGGTGCCGTATCTATTGATTTCCATTTAGTGTTATTGTTATTGCTCTCATTTCTAAAACCCTTAATAAAAGCCCGACCTATCGATGATCTAATCATTGCTATTATTATAAATAATATTATTAAAGCACTTATCATATCAATCATGACAACTAAAATGGTCTCATTGGAATATCAGTAATTGTTCTTTCGCCGTCTACTCCAAGATCCTCTATATCTCCGATTGATTTAGATCCAAGCTTTTCAAAATGAAGTGAATAATTGCCAGTCTTTTTATTATGAGTTACTACTGGCTCCATTCCATTTCCTATTCCCAGTCTTTTTGCGTCATCTATTGATTCCTGTCTTTGTGTTTTAATTTCCATCTCAATCACTCCCTTTGTTTAATATGAATATATATTAGCATTGCTATCGTATAATGTCATATTTAAATTATGTGTTATATACTAGCAATGCCACCATTGACGTCTCCTTTATTCTACCCACGACAAAGTTTATTACGTGCAATATGAACTAATAGCCAGGAAAGAGGTCGTCCAACTCCTTTAAGCGTGTGTAGTCTTTTTTAAACAACCATCCAAAAAAACATTTTGTAAGATAAAGCGGTTGCGTTTCCTCATACCACTGAGCTAAATTTGGATCGACATTTCTCATTGAAACCGGAAGCTCATTTCCTACAAGATACTCTATTCTTTTGTCCAACATATGAAGCGGCAATCTAGGCGGGGATTCGATTTTACCCATCACAAACCCCGTCTTTTGGTGCCGTTTCAATTGGCTGCCATTCTCCATATTTTATTTCCTCACTCATAACTCTCCTCCAGTTTTTTGATAGCTTTTAAAGCTCGTGAAATATCTGGAATTCCTGGATTGTAATGCCTAAGCGATCCCATATCATCCAATATTTTTAACCTTGCAATAATTGGCTCCATTTCTGAGTAGGCATCAACTAGATGGCTATATGAATCAAGCATAAAATTATTTTCTTCTGTATTTTTTATAGCTATACAACTGCCTAATTTTGTATTAATAATTAATCTATCACTCATCATTTAATCCAAGTAAAATATAGAATCCAAGGCCAAATGATTATTGATAGCCCATAGAATGTTATTCTAGTGTAGATATTGAATTCTACATTACGATACGAATTATAAACGTATGATGACCATATCCACACTCCCAATATAACAGTGGAAATTATTTTTGGAACAAGAAAATCACTCATCGCTTTCTCCATGAAATACACATAATTGAGAAGCAAAGCAACGCACATATTTTGCATAAGAAAAGTAGAGCTTCTGCCCATGTTATTATTATTTTAAAAACCATATCACTCATAACGTCTCCTTTAATTTAGTTTCCCTAGCTACCAAAAACTCTTTGTGAATTTCAATAATATTTCTATAAAAACGAATGTCAGTTTTATGATACTTTTTTTCTTTTAATAAAGGGGATAGAAGCCCATTGTACCTATTAATTTGAAATTCAGACTCTTTTATATCTTGCTTTATCTTTTCTTTTGTTAACGATTCTGTCCTTACTTTTATCTCCTCACTCATAACGTCTCCTTTTCCAAGCATTTTTCATCCAATAGCAATGCTACTCTTAATGGACCAATGTCAAAAACTTTGCATCTGCATTTATTATCTACCCTGCCGATTGACCATGGAGGTGAGTATCTAATTACTAAGTTTTTAATTCTTATATGCATCGCTTTCTCATTTATCCCTATACTGACTTTTTACGATATCAGAAAAAGATTTTCCTTTATTTCCAAAATCATTATGGCATGTAAGATTACAAAAATATGACTCTTCATCAGGTTCATTATTTGATGAAAGCACACCTAATCTCTCTTGGCAATTTGCGCAACTTATAGTTGATTTAATTTTGGTGTTATTTATTTTCTCACTCATAACGTCTCCTTTAATCTTATTTGATAAAGGTGTCGGATTCGACACCTTTTAACCTTGTTTAAGCACGATGCTTATTTGATCAATCACCGCTTTCTCCTTTTTTAATATAAAATCCAATTATTATTACAGTCTAGGCAATGCATTTTAGTTAATCCGAAATCCTCAAAATCTTTTACTCGGGTAGATTTGCAATCTTTACATATGGATGATGCCCTTCGATTAAGCTCTCTAATGCTATCGCTAGAGAGTAGTGTTCCTTTAGAAACAAACTTGAGATATGACTCCGGAACCTCAGACCATTTCTTTCCGGCGTATTTCAATGCGGGGACTATATCTTTATTGTTAAATTCCATTTTGTCACCAGCCTTTATAAGTATAGGTGCATGATACATTTAAACTTATGGGGTGTCAATTACAAATTTAGCCAACATAATATGCGGTATTTTCGGAATTCGGATTTGGCTGAACGTGCTAAAAATTAAAAAATCAATATAAATTAAGAACGAATCAGGTTTGGCCAGTATATAAAACTTAGTTGACATTTATCCAAAACTTATATACATTTATTTAAAAACAAGGGAGTATATATGAAAGAATGTAAAATAATCACAATAGCTAATCATAAAGGCGGTGTAGCAAAGACCACTACTGCCATAAATTTAGCAGCTGGAATTTTGGAAGTTGATCATAGTTCGCGTGTTCTTTTGATAGATACAGATCCACAATGCAATCTGACTATGGCAATGTTTCCATTTAAAAAGCAGGATTATGAAACTGCATTGACCATGATTGATGTATTTTCAAAAAAGGCAATAGATAATGAAATAAAAAAGTCAAACATTAAGGGCGTTGATATAATAGCTAGCCATCAAAATTTGTGTTTAACCGAAAAAGAAATACTTGGCACACCTAGATCAATAAATGGAATGGGTTCATTTATATCAAAAGGTCATTTAAAAGAGCAATATGATTTTATCATAATAGACACGCCGCCTAGCCCCAATTCTCCCTTTACAGTTAGCGCTTTGACTTGCTCTGACTATTATATTCTGTGTATAAAAAGCGAAGATTGTTTTTCATTAGAAGGCATGGGTCATTTTGAATCACTGGCGCAAGAGGTAATGGAAACAACCAATCCAGAATTAATATTGTTAGGACACGTTCTCACTATGTATGACGGGAGAAATAAAACCTGTCAGCTTCAGGAGTCAATCGCGCGATCTAAATATGGTGAATCAGTTTTTAAGTCTATTATTAGAACAAACACCGATATATCAAGAGCAAATGGTGAAAAGGTATCTATTTTTCAAAGAAATAAATGGGTAAACGGCGCAAAAGATTATCTTGATTTTACTAAAGAGTTTTTGGAAAGAATAAGTAATTAAAATGAATAATGATGCTTTAAATAAAGAGCTTAAAGATAGCCTTGATTTTACAACAGGCGTTTTTTCATCTCAAAAAAAATCATCTATATTAGGTTTGATTAAAACTGAAAACATCGACATCGATACAACACCGATACAACATAGTAACAACATAGATACGACAAGCACGATGACATCGATACAACACCGATACAACATAGATACAAAACCGATACAACATAGATACAACATAGATACAGGGTGCGATACAAGCTCCGCTACAACTCCGATACAACATAGATACAACATAGATACGAAACAAGCCTCTTTTCATGATATTGGTGGCAATGAAAAAACCATCCTTATGATGTTTAATGATATCTGTAAAAGAGCTAACAATAATCAGACTGGTCAAATATATTTAGATAAGCTTTCCGAGTCATTAGAATGTAAGAAGGAGTCCGCACGAATGGCCTTAAACCGGCTTGTAACAAAGGGATGTATAAAAAGGATTAAATCATATAAGGGTAGACCCGGCTGGACTATATACGAAATGAACCATAAAACAAGGAATGAAATACTTGATTTTGAGAGAAACCACGAATCACAACATAGATACAACATAGATACAACACCGATACAACATAGTAGCAACATAGATACAGTGTGCGCTACGGGGTGCGATACAAGATCCCCCTATAATAATAAAACTCTTAATAAAGATATTATTATTATTCTTAATACAGACGAATTAAATGCGCTCGGTGTTCACTTCGGTAAATCACAGGCCGCGCAATTAACGGCGCTTGGTATATCAGAATTATCAGCACAGGCATCAATTGACGCTTTTGTTCACGATTTAAACAATTGGAGTATGGCTAGTGATGGTAAATTTAATAAACGCGCAAATATCGCATATTTGATGGGTGCGTTTAGAAACAGTGGCGAGTACACGGCAGTTACACCCGGATTTGAAAGCATTGAAGAAATGGCGATAAGGGAGCAAGCAGAAGCCATTTTGAAAAAACAAGAGCGCACAAAGCGTGATAAGGCGGTGATTTCAGAAGATGCATTTGAGAACTGGTATGAAAAAATAGATAATGAAAGTTTAATAAAAGCTGTTCCTGGATTTAATGGGGTTCGTAATTGGGTAATCAAGAGGGCCGCCAAGGCTTATTTTATGGAGGATGTTTATGATGGATAGAAACGAAAACTTAATAAATACCAAAGTATTTAGATTGGTTGGCGCCGGCATGTATTTAATTATAGGCACTTTTATTTATTTCGTATCGTCTTTATTTTTTGATGTGAATTTTTATAAAATGTCATTTATTTTTGTCTTTATTGGAATATATTTTCTTTCGTTATCGCTTTACGTTGATGAAACTGCAAAGCCATATAAAAAAAGTTTTATCTATAAATCAAAACACAATAAAACGAAGTCCGCTTTTATTGTGTTTTTATATTCATTTTTTATTGTTTTTATTTCGATCTCTTTTTTATCCATACTAGGTCAAATTACTGGAATGAATTATTTTTTAAAAATTTCCAAGCCAGTAAATAATTTTTACATATCTTATATCCATAAAAATGATGCTTTATTAAAGCAAGACACAATGTCACAAATTGAAAATAAAGTGAGGCTAATTTCCAATAAAGAAAACGTGCTTCTGCATGATGCAGCTAGAATATTTGTATATAGAAATAGCAATCACAATATAAATGAATGGCACAATAAGGACGATTGGAATCTAAACATGGTTCTTAATATTATGGCTTCTGGCACACAGAAGCCGAGCCTTTCTTGCGGTCCAAGAGCTGGTGTTTTGAGAAAAATATATAAATATTTAGAAATTAAAAATAGAGTGGTTCATATTTATACTGATAACTATCCAGAATTAAGAAGTCATACAATGAACGAAGTGATGATAAATAATAAATGGCACATTCAAGACAGCGACTTCAATATTGTTTTTATAAACAAAGAAAACAATGAACGGATCGACGTAAAGACAATGGTTTCCATTGAAAATTACAAAAGCATTATGCCTTATAACAATGAAATATTAGATTGGGAATATAATAATGCATTGGTATTAAAAGGCTATTTTGAAGTAGCAAAATACAGCAAAATTTATTATAAAAAAATCATAAATAAAAATAAATTTTTATCAGAAATTATGATTAGTCAAATATTCAATTAGTTTTTTACGGAATAACTGCGACAACGTATAGCTCCATATTTCCAGAAACTTGAACTTGGTTGGCACCGGCGTTTGATGCTCTGACTTCAATCTTATTTGAACTGCTATTCAAATTAAATGTAATGTCAGTTTGTAGGTTAATATTTTGATTAAGAAGTGCCAAATTAATAGTATTAAAGGCTGATACTGGAGATGCTTGAACATTACCTGTTAGATTAAAATCCCAATCTGCTAAATCTAGTGCGGATGTACCTTCTTGAGCATTAATTCGGCCACTAAGTGAAAAATACAATTGAGATGGTGTGGCAAGTTTATCTATACTAAAAAGGACTATGTTTGAAACTCCTCCGTTTACTGATTTCTGAAATCTAAATCTTTTTGTTTGAAGTAAACTTAGGTTTGTTATATCTACTGATGCGCCACCAGAAATAATGTTTCCCAACGCAATATCAAGCTCCTCAATAACTTTGCTTATTTTAAATGAGGTTCCGTCATATATTAGTTCTATATAATCTCCAGCATTTATTAGTCCAGGATTAGGATCTGTTGTGCCATCAGATAGTTTTATGTTTTTAACTCCTACACTATTGATATTAATCGTTGAAGCGCCTGTATTTGTATTTACAACAAGAAACCTGATTCGCATTCCTTCAACATATTCAAAAATAGATATTCTTGGGCTTACTGGTTGAAGTAAATAAACATCAGCTGCACTGCCACCGGATTCCTCATAGAAATCACCTACTGAACTATACTGTGATATTCCTTTTATAAGCTGAGAGTTATCCCCTGTGTTTACCGATTGATTTGCGCCAGTAACAGCGTTGTTAATCTCAGCTACTTTCGTATTATCATCAGTTGATGCGTACGTGTCGCCCGCTATAAATGGTCCAGTAACACCCATGAGCGATATTATAGACTAGCAGTTGAAGAAAGTCACTGTTTTGTATGCTGGTATTAATATCCTAATTAAACACTGCAAAATATCAGCTTTTGAAGGATTAGTTAGAAAATCACCTTTGATTACTATGTCAAATGTTTCTGTTGCAAACACGAATGGGAAAACATAGGGAAAGGCGTTTTCGTCGTCACTAAATATGAAATCAAATGTATATGGAAATCCTGGTGGGTTCACAAATGATATTGTAAAGCCAAGAATTGCGCCTAAATTAATAAAATCGGCCTCTGTTTGTACTGACAATGATGTCAGTTTTAATAAAATGTTATCTCTTCTCTCTTGTTTTGTAGCGGCTATAGGGATGCATGAATCAGGTATCCCTAAAGATGATTCCCACTCATCTAAAAAGATATCCGTTGTTCTAGGGTCTCGTTGTTCTAAGAATGTTGAAAAAAGATCATAAATCCTTTTTTGTTCTATTGATAAAGATTCAATTAACAGCCTTAAGTTTGAACCAAGTCTAAATTTTGCTTCATACGCTTTTCCATCAGGGAAAAATTGCGCAAATAAATTAGCGTGTTGCTCCTGTGAAAATTGTTTTATGGTCATTATGGATAGGTTATTGTGCCTAGTATAGGAAGCTCACTAACACCGATCGTAATGTCGGTCGTTGGCGTGCTTAGCGTAAAGCTATCAAGTAAATTACCGCCTGAATCAACGGTAGAATTAATTATGGATTCATAATCTATTTTTTTTAGATTAACACCAACCGTCGTACCACTTGAAAAAAATGATTGGAGATTTTCTGATATTGCGGTTTGCATAGAAGCTGTATTCGGGCTTAATGCAGAAAATGTAAATGGTATTACATTTCCTGTTGGTCCAGAAACGATCACATCTTGATCTTGTATATCAGCGGGTCTAATTTTATTTATTTGGTCTTTAACGGCGCTAACTTCTCCGGCTGAAGGGATTATGTTTAGTCCTGTCCCGTCATTATCCCTAACAAAGAAAATTCGAACTTGCCCTATATTTGTAACTGAAAAATTCACAACAATTGGACCGGTCGCAGGAGATGCTGGCGTTCCAGATACAATATAACCAAATTCAGTAGAGCTAATTTTAAGTATTTTCGCGCTAACTACGTTGTATTCAGTTTGATTTGCATTGGTAACGGTTACAATTTGCCCATCAAATAAGCCATGTGGGCTTGCTGTGGTTGCTTTGGCAAACGTATCAAATCGTTCAAGTGTTGTTGATGAAACGCTGCCTAATAATGAGTTTGGCGTTTGAATAAAAACCCTAGTTACACCAGTCACTGTTTTTGCTTGCAATTCGATAGCGCTTACATTGAAGTTAGCAACTGGGTTTTGAACCCTAAACAAAAATCGATTCCTTAAAGAATCATCGCTTTCTTCGTCTGTTCCGCCAGTTACGCCAACAAAAGAAACAAAGCCGGTATCATCAACCCCTGCAATGGGAGAAGATAGCGAAACAGATTCGCCGGATTCAAGATTATTAGAAGATCCAAATGATAGGCTTTCTACTGTGACATTCGCAAATGTCGACGTTGCTGAAATAACACCCGTAGCAGGAGTCGTTGGTGTTCCTGTAATTGAATAAGTAAATGTATTCAAGCCAGTTACAACGACTTTAAAAGTTCCGTTATAATCAGTTTCAACAGCGCCGGAAATAATGATGCTAATATTTGATGAAAAGCCATGCGAGGCAGTTGTCGTTACGCTAACAGTTGAACTAACCCGCGTCATAGTCGCTACTGACAATATGGTTGTTTCAATTTGATCCAATACTGTTGTTTGATAGGTTTGTCCATTTGTTGAGTTGAATTGGCTATTCAAAGGAATTGTGGTTGCATCAATGCCCGTGAACGTGACTGAACCAGTGGCTATTATTGACGGGTTTGGT
>Ga0210003_1000563_pt1 | contig 33421 bp, 28 predicted proteins | sample LantaG_FD_182804 | JGI IMG/M metagenome (GOLD analysis project Ga0210003, IMG submission 182804) | Deep subsurface microbial communities from Baltic Sea to uncover new lineages of life (NeLLi) - Landsort_02402 metaG (SPAdes) (version 2) | ecosystem: Environmental > Aquatic > Marine > Oceanic >...
AGTACCTCCTGACGCGAATCTTCAAACTTGCCGGCTATAACGTATTCGCGACAAAAGAGTACATGTCTCGCATTCGCGGGGGAATGAACTCCACCAGCATCCGGATAGGCTCGGGGCCCGTTCGTGCCGCCGTGAGCACAATCGATATTCTTGTTCCCCTGAACAAAGGCGCCTTGCGGCACGTCGAGCACAATATCTCCGCACGGACGGTCATCCTGGCGGACAAAGAAATGATCGGCGAAGACATTGACCAAACGAAGCACAAGTTTGTCGATGTTCCCTTTACCGGAACGGCGGCCGAAATCGGCGATAAGATTTATTCCAATGTCGTTGCCGTCGGAGCCATTGCCGGTATTTTCGGAGTCGAACTGAAAATGGCGGGCAAATACGTAGAGAAGTTTTTCTCCGCCAAGCCCGCAGACATAGTGCAAAAAAACCTCGCCGCGTTAAAGAAGGGCTTCGAGTTTGGTGTTGGCATTAAAAAGTCCTCTAAAATTAATTTTAATATCGTCGGCGACGCCGGCGTTGAAGACCAGGTTCTATTAAGCGGCGGCGAAGCGGTGGCTCTTGGTGCCGTCGCCGGAGGCTGCAATTTCATCGCCTCCTACCCGATGTCGCCGTCGACGAGCGTACTGGCGTTTCTCGCTAAGCACGCCAAAACTTTCGATATCATCGCCGAGCAGGCCGAAGACGAGATCGCGGCGATTAATATGGGGCTCGGGGCGTGGTACGCCGGCGCGCGGGCGATGGCGACAACCTCCGGCGGCGGCTTTGCCCTGATGACCGAGGGCGTGAGTCTGGCCGGTATAATGGAAAGCCCGATGGTGGTCCATCTGGCCCAGAGGCCGGGCCCGGCCACCGGGCTGCCCACGCGGACCGAACAGGGCGACCTGGAGCTTGCCCTTTATGCCGGGCACGGCGAGTTCCCGCGAATCATTTTCGCCCCCGGAAAAATCGAAGACGCCTTCAGCCTGACGCAGAGAGCATTCAATCTGGCGGACAAATATCAGGTGCCGGTCTTTATTCTCACCGACCAGTATTTCATGGATTCTTACTATAATACCAGTACTCCGGATTTGTCGAAGTTGAAAATTGAAAAACATGTCACCCGGACGAAAAAAGACTACCGCAGATACGAATTCACAAAAGATGGCGTCTCACCGAGGGGCGTGCCCGGCTTCGGAACCGGATTAATCGCCACCGACAGCGATGAGCACGACACGGAGGGGCATATCACCGAAGATCTCGACCTGAGAATCAGGATGGTCGATAAAAGGCTCAGGAAGGGCGAACTGCTGAAAAAAGAAAACATCCCGCCGGAGCTGACGGGGGCGAAGAATTACAAGAACCTTATCGTGTGCTGGGGCTCGACGCAGAACATCGCCGAAGAAGCCATGCGAAAGCTCGGCAGAGACGACACGGCATTGCTGCATTTCAAACAGGTATATCCGCTGCCGGACCAAACCGCCCGCTATCTGCAAAAAGCCGAAAAGACAATCATCGTCGAGAACAACGCCACTTCTCAATTTGCTAAACTGATAAAAATCCATACGGGAATCGACTTCAACGAGAAGATTCTCAAATATAACGGCCTGAGTTTTTTCGTCGAAGAACTGGCCGAAAAGTTAAAAGAAGCATTAAATTAGGAACGAAGCTGTGGATACTAAAATTTTCGATATGAACGATATTGACATTGCCTGGTGCCCGGGCTGCGGCAATTTTCCCATTCTTAAGACGCTCAAGCGCGCCCTGGCCGAACTGCAAATAAAACCGGTGGATCTTGTTCTTGTTTCGGGGATCGGACAGGCGGCGAAGATTCCCCATTACATCAGGGCGAACCTCTTCAACGGTCTGCACGGCCGCGCCCTTCCGGCGGCAACGGCGATTAAAGCCGCCAATCCGGCGCTGACCGTTATCGCCGAAAGCGGCGACGGCGATATGTACGGCGAGGGCGGCAACCACTTCATCCACACGATCCGCCGAAACCCGAACATCACCAATATCGTTCACAACAATATGGTTTACGGCCTGACCAAAGGCCAGGCGTCGCCAACCAGTCAGAAGGGCTTTGTCACTCCCGTCCAGGTCAGTGGTGTCTTCCTCGAACCTTTCAATCCGTTGGCGGTCGCCATCGCTCTGGACGCGAGCTTCGTCGCAAGAGCCTTCGCCGGTGACATCGAGCGGACGGCGGAAATCCTCAAACAGGCCATCGAGCATAACGGCTACGCGCTGGTCGATATATTTCAGCCGTGTGTCACATTCAACAGGATCAATACGATTCAGTGGTTCAAGGAGCATACCTACAATCTCGAGGACCACGATCCGTCGGACAGGCAGAAGGCTTTCGAGAAGGCAACCGAAACCGACAAGCTGCCGCTCGGCATTTTCTATCAGAGTCCGCAAAAGCCCTCCTTCGAAGAAAATGTCGGAATCTACGAAGAAAAACAAACCCCGCTGTATGAACGTGACCTCGATAAGAAGGAATTGAAAAATCTGATAGAGACATATAAAATGCGGCTTTAGATTTACGGCCGGAATAACAGCAGAATATTAATCCTGGAAGGAGTTATCAATGAACGTGGAAAAAATAGTAGAGATACTGGGCAAAGACAGCGATTATCTGCTCGGCTTTAAAACGCCCAAGGTGAAAAAGGATCAGATTCATATCCCCGGCCCCGACTGGATCGACAGAATCATGGCACTGTCCGACCGGCCGAATCCTGTGCTCAGGAATATGCAGCTCCTGTTCAGCACGGGAAGGCTTGCTGGCACGGGCTATCTTTCGATCCTGCCGGTTGACCAGGGCATCGAACATTCCGCCGGGGCGTCTTTTGCACCGAATCCCATCTATTTCGACGGCGAGAATATCGTCAAGCTGGCTCTCGAAGCGGGCTGTAACGCCGTAGCGTCGACCGTGGGAGTCCTTGGTAGTATTTCGAGGAAATACGCTCACAAGATACCTTTCATTGTCAAGCTCAACCACAACGAATTGCTCAGCTATCCCAACACCTTCGACCAGATACTGTTTGCCAATGTCAGGCAGGCCTTCGATATGGGTGCCGTCGCGGTAGGAGCGACGGTTTACTTCGGCTCGCCCGAGAGCGGCCGGCAGATCAAAGAAATCAGCGAGGTCTTTCATAAGGCCCACGAGCTCGGGATGGTGACTGTTCTCTGGTGCTATCTGCGCAACTCGGCATTCAAAATCGATGGAGTGGATTATCATCTGAGTTCCGACATGACTGGACAAGCCAACCACCTCGGCGCGACTATGCAGGCCGACATCATCAAGCAGAAGCAGCCCGTCTGCGACGGCGGCTACAAGGCGTTGAACAAACAAGGGAGCTACGGGAAGTTCAGCGAGAAAATGTACACGCAGCTCAATTCCGAGCACCCCATCGATTTGACACGATATCAGGTGGTGAACAACTACATGGGCAGAATCGGATTGATCAACTCGGGAGGGGCTTCCGGCAAGGACGACCTGGCCCAAGTTGTAAAAACCGCCGTGATCAACAAAAGGGCCGGCGGAATAGGCCTGATAACCGGCAGAAAAGCTTTCCAGAAGCCGATGAAAGAAGGCGTCGAACTATTTCACGCCATCCAGGACGTCTATTTGTGCAAGGAAGTGACTGTGGCGTGAGATACGATTATATGCCCGGCCTCGGCCGAGATCCGCCGAAAATCTTGCCGCGAAACAGCTTTCTCGTAAAGGTTAATCGGCAGCTAAAAAATCCAATAATTACGAAAAAGACCGATATACGGCTTAAGGAACCGCCATTCGTTCCGGACTCCTCTAATTTCCCCTACCAGTATGGTCTTTCCCTACTATACATCCGATTCTAAGATTTTGTTGTATATCTTTGCACCAGTACTGGTTAGTTTCTCCCGAATTTCAGGCCAATACTCGCGGTCTTTTTTCCCCTTGTCTAAAACAGGAAATTCAATAGTGGCGAATTTCGGAGACTCTCGAACCTCGTATTCATATTTGGTCTTCGGAAAGAGTTTGGCGACTTTGTTTCTGCGGTCCGTTCTATCTGGACCTCTGAGCGAGAGCAGTATGGAGCATTTGTGATTGCGGAGTCTGAGAATGATGTTGATTCCTTTGATTCCTTTTCCAATCCATCCCTCATCTTTGATTGGTACTGGCTTACCCTTAAACAATCCTTCTTTTCGGATTGGCTCCCAGAATTCACTGTGCCCATCAGGTTTGTGATCAGAGCCATTTCCTGGCTTGGTTTTGAGTGGCTCAAACATGTATGCGTTCACGTCGTCAGAGATACCTTCCCGTCGAAAAGTTTTGAATTCTACAACTTTCACCTCCCCCTTAATATCGTCTATAGCTTCGTCCAATTCTTCTGTTCTCTGATCTATAGCAACAACAATAAGCGGCTGTTCAGAGACCAAGTCAGAAATGAACTTATAGACTTCTCCGGTTTTAATCTTTTGCTTCAACCTTGCTTTGAGCACTTCATCGTCATCAAAGACACCATACAGAATTTCTACAAGCTTCTTTCTGGTTGAGCTATCTTCGATCCCCTTATTGAATTTGCTGAGCTGTGGAATGACGTGGTCATAAACTGGATGGGACGCCAGTTCGACTTCAATGATGGCCCAGCGAGGTTTTGGCGTGAAGAAAATAACATAGCCATCGGGTATTGATGCGACACCAGCTTTTGACTTTATCTTCTTCTTGATGTCAAAATAGAACGAGTCCGGCCCAAATATGTGTTCGCAATTTGACTGAATGGCATTCTCAAGAACCGCTTCACTCTTCGGCGTGGTCAACTGGTATCGTATACCGTCGATAAGAACTATCATCGCAATTCCCTTCCAAATTTTTGATGTATTTTAGCTCATATACAAATACCAATAGAGAACGTGTCTGTCAACGCAAAAACGACTCAAATCGCCAACCTCAGCCGGGGGCCCAACCGGACTATAGCTTAGTTTGGGGATTTGCGGCTTAGAAGTTCCTATTCGCCGAAGCCTTCTGTACTAATGTTCGTGACATTTTCGAAATAATTCGCTCGACTGTACAATCCTTCTTTTGCATATTTGTTAATAATCCGCACCATCTTAAGGAAACTTCCAAATGCAATGCAAATGCTCGAACAAAAAGACAAAAGGCGATGATCTCGAACGGCCATCGTGATCGTGTTTTTCGATAGCCTCTATCAGCAATTATGGTGGGGCAAGCCCCACCCTACATTTTCGTAGTCCGTCGCTCGGGACACGAGCCAAGCGCAGTAAGCTGCGAGTCACGGAGATTTTTTTGGATTTCTCTTGACGGCAAATGACATGGTTCGTATAATATTTAACGAACTATGGATAGTATGTGGTATGTCGAATGGAGAAATCAAAGAAGTAAAAAGGCTTTGTCATTGATTATTTCCTATTGACGATTGACTATTTTTTCTTTTCTTCCGCGTTCACCCCGTGAGATAGGCACAGCCGGCATCTCACAGGGTAAATCAGCGAAAAATGAGAAATTTGAACTAAAAAATGCAAAAAAAAGCAAGAATGAGAGTAAATCCGGAGTTTATTAGGGTAAATTCGTGGCTAATTTGAAAAAACAAAGCCAATTTCCAAAGAGGTAGAATGAGCGTAAGTGTCTATATGAAAGGGTATTATGAAGAAAAGGCGGCGGTTTTGGCTCGAAAAAACAAAGCCAATTCAAAGCCAAACAAAGCCAATCGCCAGCCTTTGGGCCGGAAATCCGAAGCACGAAGCTCGAAATCCGAAACCAGAGGAATAGGAGCCAAATGACAGCTACAAAGGCAGAGTTGAAAGGATGCGATTTGAAAAAACAAAGCCAAACAAAGCCAATTTCAAGAACTATGAACGGCCTAATTGAGCAGAAAAAGAGGATATCAGGAACTTTTCGGGGTCCGGGCAGCCATAAAGATTGAATCTTTAGATGAATTTGATATTCTGTATGGAAAACAGGCCCGGATTTGCTGGAAAGGATGTAAAAATGAAAAGATATGGAATTTTTGTTGCTTTGGCATGTACTTTAGGCGGGATTATTGCGGCTTTTGGTGCTGGCACATCAGGTGAGCTCCAACCCGAGGCGATTAAGGCGAGGATTCGGGAGCATCGGATGGGAGAGCTTCTCGTAAAGACCGAGCCGGGGGCCGAAGTGCACGTAGAGCAGTTACGGCATGAATTCTGGTTCGGCGCCGCCTTGTCTTCAGGAGCGTTCAGCGGCCGAATGGATGCCGAAGATCAGCGCAAGTACGAAGAAACGTTCCTGGCCAACTTTAACGCCGCCGTTACCGAAAACGCGCTGAAGTGGCATGACATGGAGCGCCGGCAAGGCGAAGTAAATTATCGCGTTGTCGATGCGATCCTGGCCTGGACTGACCGGCACGAGATTCCTTTGCGCGGACACAACATTTTCTGGGGCATTCCGAACCGGGTGCAGAAATGGCTCAAGGCGATGGATGATGCGACGCTGCGCGAGACCTTGAAAGCGCGCGCACTCGATATTGGGCAGCGCTACCGGGGCCGATTCGCCGAATACGACCTCAACAACGAGATGATCCACGCCAACTATTACGAAGACCGCCTCGGCCCGGGCATTACCAAGCAGATGGCCGACTGGGTCAAACAGGCCGATCCCGGCGTCAGGCTTTTCGTCAACGACTATGACATCCTGACCGGCAACCGGCTCGACGATTACATTAAACACATCCGCGGGCTGCTCGAACAGGGCACGCCGCTCGGCGGAATCGGAGTGCAGGGACATCTGCACGGCGAGACCTTCGATCCGGTTGCCCTGAATCACGCCCTGAACGAACTGGCGAAGTTCGGTCTGCCGATTCGCATTACCGAGTTCAACATACCCGGCCAGCGCTCGGTTTACATGAAGGAGCGGAACCTGAAGCTCACGCCGGCCCAGGAGCAGGCCAAGGCGAAGGCCATTACAGACTATTATCGCATCTGCTTCGCCCATCCGGCAGTCGAAGGAATTCTCATGTGGGGCTTCTGGGAGGGCGCCAACTGGATTCGGCAATCATCACTATCTCGCCGGGACTGGAAGCCCACGCCGGCGGCCGAAGCATATCGCGACCTGATCTTTAAAGAATGGTGGACTAATAGTAAGGTAAAAGCAGACGCAAACGGCCTATGCAGGGTTCGCGCCTTCTACGGCAAGTACACCGTGACATGCGGAAACCAAACCAAAGAAGTGATGCTCAGCAAAGAAAAGGGACAAGCGACTGTGAGCTTCGAATAACGCCGGGGAATCTCGGTTTTAACATCTGCTGCTTCGAACTTTTATTCCGTCCAAAACTAAGTAGCATTAAGGTAGTGCCGTTAGCAGCGATTTCATCGCGCCGGTCATGGCGGATTGATAATTGTCCGTATCCTGAACGTGAAATATGAAACGGTCTTTTGAGCTGTCGTCACCAAGCCAATGCGTCAGGCCGTTATCGTCACACTTAACTTTTATAGCATCCAAAATAAATACCGGCTGGGCGTACTTTTCATTTAAAGGCACTATCTGTCCGTCACGAGTCACTGTATGGCCTGCCGCATGGAGAAAGCCCGCCGTGCACCACATGTGCCGGTCCATACTTCCGAATTTGGATAGTAATGCTTCGTCCCTCGCGCCTTTGAGATAACCCAGCCAGTTATTATCTGTGTATTTACCGAACATATAAGCAAAGTAATTTTGAACCATCTCCGACAAGCCGGGAAGTATCTTATCCTGCCTGAACTTATAATGCGTGCCGTATTCTCTTACCTCCTGCTGACCGCCCGATTCAAGCTCCTCGAAGCACGGCATCCAATAGACCGGACATGGCAAATCGAAGATAGCCGCAAACCCGTACCTTTCGAGCGTGACGTTATATTCGAGTTTCGATGCCGGACTCATTTTGGGTGATCCCGTCCCGGCGTTTAAATAAATTGCGGCACATTTAGTCTTAAAAAGATTCGGTTCCTTTTTGCCCGCTATAGCGACGTCCCGGCTCGATCCTAAAATATTGATAACAACGGGTTCCGGCGACTTTCGCAGTACGTCCAGCACCATCTGGACGCCGTGACAATCAGCCGGCGAAGCTTTCTCCTGAACATCATCGCGCGATTTCATAGATATGCCGGACCCCACCGCAATCGGGACGAAAGTACCAGTGATAACATTCATCTGAGCGACGGCTGCAATATCAGGATTTCGCCCACCGGAATTCTCGGGCGGATGATCGATCAGAACGCCTTTAAGATCGATATCACCGCGGTAAGCCAACGCATACACACAGGCCAAATCCCAATGATCGTCAGGATCCATGTGCGGCCGATATAGGTCCGTCACGTGCAGCATCGGCGTTTGTTTTTTAACTTTTTCCAATTCGTTGCCGTATACAAGTCTCGGACAAAAGAAGCTCCCTGCCGGCCAAGCAGCCATCATGCCTAAAACTGTGCGTCTATCGATATAATCCACTTTGGTTTCTTCCTAAAAAGTCTCTGTATCAAAGCCGTATCGTATTCTCAAACTCAATTTCATTCAAGGATACATTGGCAAATGAAGGACTCATATCAGATGTAAATAATCCTGCGCCCTTCTGTCATTCCCGCGCAGGCGGTAATCCATTTTTCCACCATTCTGGAGTCTTAGCGGCATGGAGTGTGACGAATCGCACTCCCGTAAATCCCGTAAGGGATGCCTTACGGCAGGATGGTTAAGCTCACAATTCCACTTTTACGTCATCTCGACCGGAGGGCCGCCAATGGCAAATCCCTTCTACAACGTCATCTCGACCGAAGGCCTGCGATAGCAGGCCGAAGCGGAGAGATCTATAGAAATAACGATTTCCGGCTTCTGAAGGAAAACTAGGGACAGTCACGAATATACCCCACGCTCCGGTTCAGCGGCGGCGCTTTGCGCCATCCGCTGAAACCGGTTGTTAGTTGATAGTTGTCTATTTCGGAACTTTGCTCAGCGGGATGCCCAGGGCCTTGGCCACCCCTTCGCCGTAGGTCGGGTCGGCCTTCAGGCAGTTGCCTATGTGGCGGATCTTGATCATCTCCGGCGCATCGTCCATGGCCCGGGCGGTGTTGCCAAACAGGGCCTCCTGTTGCTCCTTGCTCATCAGGCGAAAGAGCTTGCCCGGCTGGGTATAGTAATCGCTGTCATCCTCGCGGGCGTTCCAGTGGGCCGCAGCTCCGCTTAGTTCCAGAGGCGGCTCGGAGAAATCAGGCTGTTCCTGCCACTCACCATAACTGTTGGGCTCATAGCCAAGCGTGGAGCCGTAGTTACCGTCCACCCGCATCTGGCCATCGCGGTGATAACTGTGGAAGGGGCAACGAGCCTTATTCACCGGGATAAGGTGATGGTTGACCCCTAACCGGTAACGCTGGGTGTCGCTGTAGGAGAAGAGCCTTCCCTGGAGCATCTTGTCGGGGGAGAAGCTGATGCCCGGCACCACATTGGCCGGATTAAACGCCGACTGCTCCACCTCGGCAAAATAGTTTTCCGGGTTCTTGTTAAGCTCCATGACCCCCACCTCGATAAGGGGATAATCCTTTTTGTACCAGACCTTGGTCAGATCAAAAGGATTGTAGGGGTGTTTGGCGGCCTGCTGCTCGGTCATGATCTGGACGGACAGGGTCCATCGCGGAAAATCGCCTTTCTCGATGGAGTAGTAGAGGTCGCGTTGATTGCTCTCACGGCATTTGCCGATCACCGCCTCAGCTTCCGCATCGGTCAGACACTTGATGCCCTGCTGCGTCTTAAAGTGGAACTTGCACCAGTAACGCTCATTGTTGGCGTTGATGAAGCTGTACGTGTGACTGCCATAGCCGTTCATGTGACGGAAGGACAACGGAATGCCCCGCTCGCTCATCGTGATGGTCACCTGGTGCAGTGCCTCGGGAAGGGATGTCCAGAAGTCCCAATTGTTTTTGGCGCTGCGCAGGTTGGTGCGAGGGTCGCGATGGACGACGTGGTTGAGGTCCGGAAATTTGAGCGGGTCGCGGAGAAAGAAGACGGGCGTGTTATTGCCTACCAGATCCCAGTTGCCCTCCTCGGTGTAGAATTTAAGCGCAAAACCGCGGATGTCGCGTTCGGCGTCGGCTGCACCGCGTTCTCCGGCCACGGTGGAAAAACGCGCGAACATCTCGGTTTTCTTACCGATCTTTGAAAAGATCTTAGCACGGGTGTATTTGGTGATATCGTGAGTAACGGTGAAGGTACCGTAGGCCCCGGAGCCCTTGGCGTGCATTCGCCGCTCCGGAATAACTTCACGGTCGAAATGGGCCATTTTTTCCAGATACCAGACATCCTGCAGCAACTGCGGGCCGCGGGGGCCTGCGGTCATGACGTTCTGGTTGTCCGGTACCGGAGCCCCGGCGTTGGTGGTGAGTTTTTTCTTATCGTCTTTCATTATCGTTCTCCTTTCTGTTATTTAGTTCATTTCAGCTAACGTGCGGATCACCGGCGGCTAAAAGGTGTCCGGTGGATGCGATTGCTAAGTGGTGTTTTACCAACTGCGATTGCATTGGATGTTCAACCATACATTTCGCATCTTTGGCTTCTTACCATATTTCATCAATCGTATGATAAGCGTACTTCTTCGTTTGTCAAAACATACTTAATTCGACTTTGCCATTTATCAGACTGCCAAGTGCCTAATCTTTGATGAGTCAAGTAATAGTTTTGCGGAATTGGATGAGTACCAATTACTACATCCAGACCATATTTAGCGGGAATGAAATCACAAAAGGCTTCCAAACGTGGACAAGGTGGATAGCCGACTACTAACCCAGTAGCTAAATGGATAACGTCTGTGCCATTCTTTTTCATCTCTGCTGGAGCGTACTCAACGTTTCCGCCAGGACAACCTCCGCAAGTGGTGAATCCTGCAATTTGTATTTCCTCTTCCTTGTACAAGGAAAAAGCTCCTTCTCGATTGTGCATTGCTCGCAGACACTTTCCACCTGTACAAGTGTGATAACGGTTACAAATTATTATTCCAACCTTCTTCATTTATTTTGACCCTCCTATATTTAATTCAATTTTGGTCAAAGCATGAATTCAACATTTAACGCACCGAATCATGAGACCCGAGCTTGCGTAAATATGTATGGTGTCCCCGGAATACCACAAATATCCCATTAGTTGTTTATCAAAGCCTTTGAAGACGATTTCACTCTCCACTTTGGTGGTTTCTTGACTGCCTTTGTCCGTCATTGGCAGTAACTCTATGCTCTTATCATACGATATTTTATTATTAGTTAAACTGCAAAAAAGATAAAGACAGTTTGCAGCACAATCATATAGTCTGTCCTGATTGTATGTTGTCGCTGCAAAACCTTTCATCACAAGTAAAAAAGTTAGAAGTACGCGAACCTTTTTCATGCTTTTTTTCTCCTGACAAAAACAACAACAATGACTATGGCAAAACTTACTAAAAAAAGTGCCAGTATGATTGTCCAATATGGCGTATTCGCTATTTTTTTTTTCGATATTGACGGGTGATTCATATCTTCCATTGGCTTCTATAATATCTAAATCCTCAGTGTTATCAATATTGTGGCTTTCAATATATTGATCCAGAACTTCTTCTTTTTCTATATTTATCAATGGTTGCTCCAAAAGCTCATCAAGAATCTCAGATTGCTGCTTCTGTGTAGGTGTTGTTACATAAGAGATGTCAGCAATGTGATCAGTAACATGTGTTTTTTCGGGAAATTTAAACTCAAAATCCTTTTTTGTTAATGGCGTAAAATCTATCTCTTCTGCTTTCATTACAGTTGGATCATCATTGCCCCTAATGTATAATTTTATATCCATTGGATACCAGATGTTTCCGGTAAATTTTTTATAATCCCCCCAATGCATTTCGCTTACTGGACGCCCATCTGTTATTCGAAACGATTGAAATTTGATCGGTAAATAATTTTTCTCTGGCAACAACCACAAATAGAAATCATAAGAACCATTGAACCCTTTAAAAGCTATCTTGATTGTTTTAAATCCATCAACAAGTTCTCCCCTCTGAACCGTTGCCATGGCATTGGGATCTTTTAATAAATCTGTAAATTTTGTCTTATAGTTAACATGCCAGACACGATAATATGGATTGTCTCTTGTCTTATACAGCTTGGGATCATGTTTCTCATAGAGGGCAGCCGAATGATATCCATGTTTATTTGTGTGATGTTCAAAATAACTAGTACTCTGCCCATTATATGCTCTAACTATCCCTTCCACCTGTTTCTTATCATCCCAAATTTCACCTATTTGCCATTTCTCATCAAGTAACACATATCCATCCGATTTTTTTTGAGCAAAAACACCTTTCACTAACTGTCTTTTCCCATTTTGTAACTTACATGATTCACAACTATATATCAATTTGATGCTATCAACCTGTTTTTCATAAGCATCCATTATAGTTGTGATTGTTTTTATATCATACTCAGCTCCGTATGAAATCCCAAAACATGAAAAGATAACCAATGCTATCAATTTGCTCGTTTTTTCCATTTGACAAACCCCTGTGATTCATTCACTGAAATATCCAATTAGCAAATTGAATCAGTGGCGAGCCCCAACTCGCCACCGATCCAATCCAACAAACTAACAATCAGGTTTAGTTCCACAACCACCGCTCGGAGTTGGGGCATCAGGGGCATATTCGCATAGCACATAGAGACACGCACCTTGGCTACCATTACAACTCTTTGTGGCGGGGATATCTGGGGACACCATACTTATTTCTTATTGGATTTTTGAATAAACAGGAAGCACCCTTTTATAAAAAATGGTTGGGGACAGTACACAGAAAATAGTGACTGTCCCTCCCTATTTCCTGATTTGGCTGGCAAACAAGCTGCTCTCGTGACCATGATTCTCCTTAATTTAGTGCCATTCTATGGTATCCCCGGAATTTCCGTGAGCTTTCGGCGGCCTGTCGCCGATAAGCTCCAGGTTTTTGTTATGCCTATAAGAGTTTCTCGGCGCCCGAATAAACCTCTTCTACTTTCAATAGTGCTGCTGCATGACCTGGATGCTGTTTTGGGTTCCATGTTTTCATATCCTCGAAAACATCACCTTCCCCGTGGTATTCAATGGTCCCCTTTACTTGAAAAGCCTTATCCTCGTTAGTAATAAACAGAATGGACCCCTTGCTTCCTGCGAGAATATTGTTTCGTGTTTTCTCAAAATAATTGTCCGCAATCACTATTGCGCCTTCACTGAATTTACTCACACAAGTAGCGTAGATGGCATTGGGAACCGCATTCTTATCCACAGTGCTGAATATGATAGGACCTTTTCGATCATCCCATGCTTTGCTAACGTTTTCTGGCAATGCTGACATATGTTTCTCCTTCTTTATTGCATAACAAGTTATTATATGCTTTTACTGAGAACACAGGATAAGATATTCTCGAAATAAGCCCTTGACAACCGACCGCTTCAAAGGAGTTCCAATACGGCCCCGCGCAGCGGATTCAGACTCCGTCCCCGTCGGCGTCTCGCAAACATCCGAGCACGCGCGAGAGCTTTCGCTTTTGGTTCCAAACTTCAGGGTACGACCGCCACAGACAATATATACTGTAGAAGTCACATTTCCAAGAGAAAAAATGTGCCGGAAAATGCAAAATGAAGACAAAGGAAAGGGATTAGGGTCACATCTTTTTTTACAACTTATTTATTGGCAAGTAACGAACCACATGGGCAGTCCACAGTCCTATGGACTTCTTAAGGAGTAAGCCTTGCGGCGTTGCGGCGTAAACCTGCCCATCCTGCTTATTGCTGGAATTCCAACAACAATTGCATAAGTTGCGGTTCTCTGATAGAATTAGCTGCGGTGCCGGTTCCCGGCAAGCCGGGATGGGTGAATCGGAAATCCGAATTTATGCTGTTGTCGAAAGAGGCCTTAAAATGAAAAACGCTGCACAAACAAATAAATCGTTACATGCTCTGATGTTATTTTGCTCCTGTGCTCTAATGCTGCTGTCCACATCGGCTTCGGTAAGCGCTATAGAACTGCCCAAGACGGCAAAGCTCGTTCCGCCCGAAACTATCCTGCTCGTGGATATCAATAATTTTAACCAGCTCTGGGCACAGATCGAAAAAACCAACTTTTACCAGCTCTACAAAGACCCGGCCATGGCGCCTTTCATCGCTAATTTCAAGACCAAATGGCGGGAAAAAAAGCAGGAATCGGAACGAGAATTCGTCAGGACAATCGGCGACGCCGGGATTTTGCCCCAAGGCCGGGTGGCGGTCGCCCTGGTATTCGACGAAGAGGTAAAAGACACTAACGAGTCGATTCTGGTTGTGGCTCAGTGGGGCGACAAAATCGATAAAGTCAAAGAGCTGGCCAATGAAATCGTCCGGAAGGCCGTTGAAGACGGCGCCCGCCGGCAAACCGAGGACTATCGCGGCGTCGAGATTACAACCATTGAGAAGAAACCTCCCGAAGCATTGAATTATTGTTTCATTGACGATTGCCTGATCGCCTCGACGAGTCCGAACGTGCTGAAATTCGTCATCGCGCAGATCAGAGGTGCCGGCAGTACGACCCTCGCCGATGACCGGGATTATGCCGCCACGGGAAAAGCCGTTGACCCATCCAACCCCGGCCGGATCGACTTCTACGTCAATATACAACAGATCATCAAGACTGAGCTTGCCCAGGATGCCACCGGCAGTGCCAGGGCCTTCATCGACAACATGGGCCTGAATAACGTCACATCTTTCGGCGGCAGCGTCGAGCCGGCCGGAGGCCCGGGGGGCTCTTCTTTCGCAAAGGCGATCCTGAAAATCGACGGCGCCAAAGCGGGCATTTGCAAGCTGCTCGAAGTCGAATCCGGCCCGCTTCGAATGCCGAGATTTATTGCAGATTCAGCGTGCTCGGTCTCCGTAGTGAATTTGAATATCAAGAAAGCATTCGATGAGCTTGCCAATATTCTCACTCGCTTTTCGCCCCAAATGGCGGCGATCATGTACATGCCGATTTTGCCGCCCGGTCCGCAGGGCGAGCCGGCCCTGCAGTTGAAAGCCGACATTGTCGACCATCTCGGCTCACAGATTATCCTCGCCCAGAGCATCGACAAGCCCCAGCCGGATGACGGCTCCGCCCGCTCGGCAGATAAACAACCCTCTCCCGTCACGCAGTCAGTAATCGCAGTAGCAATAGACAATCGAAACGCCCTTGAAAAATCCCTGTCACTTATTCACAGCAAAATGATCGCGCCGAACAATCCCGAAGCCAGGCGGGAGCTGCTCGGCCACACGATCTATTCCGTCGACCTCTCAGGCTTCTTTCCCGGTTTCGGCCTTAATCCCAGGGCTCCGATGCAGACGCCTGTCGATCCCGGCGCTCCACGCAGACCTCAATCGGCATTCACCGTCACCGACACGCATCTGCTTTTCGCAAGCCAGGACGCCATCGAGCAAGCCATTCGCGCGCTGGGCGGCAGCCAGGCCGAATCGATAGGCTCGGCAAAGTGGTTCAATAAAGCCAAATCGAACATTCCTTCGGCCGTGGGAATAGCCGGCCTCCAGAACAACGCCGTTTCCGGCGAATACTTCTGGTCCACGCTGCAACAAACAAAAAAGCCGGATGATGCTGACGGCGACGACAAAAACCACATCAGCGTCGGAGTCAGCTCCGGCTCGCTCTTCCCGCAGGTAATGTTCCAACAGGGTGCCGGTTTGTTAGATTTCAGCCTGCTGCCCGAATTCGAAGCCGTAAAGAAGTACTTCGGCCTGTCCGCCTTCTACGGTATCAGCCGCCCGGACGGATTCTTCTTCGAATTCAAGTACCTAAATCCGGAGGCATCCGAATAATCCAAATAGGGAGTACGGAGCCTGATTCAACTCGAAATTGGCTTTGATTGGCTTTGTTTTTTGGTGCCCAAAACCACCCAAAATCAATAAATCCTTCATAACTCCTTTCTATTAGGAACTTAACGCCATTTTGCCCATATTAACATTGGCTTTGTTTTTTCAAACAGCCTTAACCACGAAGAACACGAAGTTCACGAAGAACTTAAGAATTTTTGCCTTTTTCCTTCTATATTTCTTAATTCTACATTCTAAATTCTCAATTCCACATACTACATACGAAATACGATATACGAATTCGTTACCTATTATACGAATCTAAACACAAAAGGGCGGGCAAATTTCAAATAAATCTCCGATACACGGCGTCCTTTGTTCTGCCACGAAGGGCACTGAGAGCCACGAAGGAAAACAATAATCAATAGTAAATCGTAAATAGTCAATGGCAAGGGCCGCAAAAAAACACCACGGCGAATTCGCCGTACTAAACTTCCCGGACTAACCACGAAGGGCACCGATATTCTGAGCGTATAGTTAAATGATTAGTCAGCGGCCATCAGGCGAATACTTGTCAGTGCCAATTGAATCCAGGAAATCACGTGCAAAGTCAAAATCGTTTATGGGTGAAATTACAAAGCGCGAGGCCATAAAAATTTGCCCAGAGTTCTCGTGATCAACCATCTCGGAAGTGAACTCGACTGGAGAAAGACTGCAATCGAAGCCTTCAAGCTTTTTCCAATAGCTCCTCTCCTTGCAATACAGAACCATTGAAGGCGACAAAGGAAAAACTGCATAGGTTCCAATTGATAGAATACCCTTAGCTTTCAGCCACATCTTATTATCAGATGTCTTAAAACAAACGGGATTGTCAGATGTAAAGAATGGAGTTTCCGTTGTATTTCTCGCAAAAATCCAAATTGAATCATAAACTCGGCTTGCAATATCGTCTACCAGACCTTCTTTACAAAGCATAGTGGCATGGAGATTAATTTTTTCTTCTGAAGATACACCCGATTTATAGCCTCCATACTCTTCAGCAAATAAAGAAAGGATATCTCTCTGTTCGGCTGTCCTGAGGAATTGTAGACTAATATAAAAGGATATCTGTTTCCTGTTTTCGTCTGAGATATTTAGCTTATCCATTGGTTGTATATTTTCTAGATCAACCAACCACTGTTCAGTTGTTTGTGCAACTACTGATTCAATGCCTGAGAACTGCCTTTCCAGAAAAAGTGGGTCTTGCTTAGTTCCAATAAACTCTGGGACTCGATAAAAATGAGTCTCTGAAGCTACACTGTTAGGATTTGTTTGAAACGTTCTTTTTGTTTTTTTATCGAAAACCCAGAAGCGATTAGTATCATCTAAAAATCGATTTAGATAAAAAATAGGTACGTAATGATGTAACTTGGGAACACTCATTATAACAGTTTCCCTCAGTGGGCATCCGTTTCTTTATTTTTTATTATGGTTCGGTCAAAGGAAGAGAGACAAGGGAGTATATCAAAACCGGTGTGTTTTTATTATACTATTTCTAAGCGACCACTACCTTTTAAAATCCATATCAAAGTGCCTAATAGGGAATAGATGAATGCCTACAATAAGGATATAGAAATCTTTTTTTAGTAGATTTCTACCAACGGCAAACCAACAATCTCTCGTACCATTATTTTCAAAGACTTTCTCAGCTTGTAGCGAACAATTACCGTTATAATTTCGCATCAATTGTCGGCCATATCCACGCCATTCTAAATCGCTTATACCCTTTCGTAGGCAAGTGCGATCTCCTAACTTAAAATTACATCGGGGGATGTATTTTTTTTGTCCCTCCCAATTCGTTTCTATTGCAAAGGAAAAGGAGGTAATTTTGCGTGGATGTATGAGTACCAGAGAGCGTTTTGCATTCTCGCAGTCGACCGCATCCAAAGATTCTTCTGTAAATTTTTCACATATTGCTTGGTAATCATCCGCTGAAAGCTCCTCTATGAGCTTAGGTTTCCGATCTCCAATCAACCAATCTTCTGAATGAGCCCCCTCTGGTATTTTATCCGTAAGATGCATCCTCACGCGGTTTCCTTTGCGTACAATCCAGCGCCCACCACTATCTTTGCAGTTATCGTAGTCAAGATAACGCCAACCACCGGTTCTTGGCCGTGTTGGCCTGATCCACTGCCCATCATCCGTTATGCCAGCGACACAGACACCATCGCTAATTCGGCTTACGGCAAGGATGGTGATTTCGGCCATCAGCTTTTCCTCTCGAGATGTTCCACCTCGATATTAGGCAAATGTTTCTTGAGGTACTCCGCTAGAAGCCGACGGTGGCAATGCTCCGGAGTGTGTTCGCTACAAAGAAGACAGTCGCGGTCACGTAATAGCTTCGCTGCCGTTTCGGCAAGTCGGCGCTCTACCATAAGGTCAACAAACCTGCGTTCATATTCGGCCCATGAGCCTTTATTCTTCTTGAAGTTATCAAGAATCTCCTGTGTAGGCGCGAAATCCTGGATGTGTACGTAGTCAATCCCCGCTATAGCATGGAGGAAGTATTTTAGGTCTCGTGCTTTTGCGAAGCCGGCAATTTGTGATGTGTTATTGAGCCGGACATCAACAATACGGCTCACGCCTGTATTATGTAATATTGTAAAAAACTCTTCGGCGGATTTTTTTGTAAAACCAATAGTGAAGAGTCTCATGCTTCTGCCGGTACCTTTCCGTATGCGATTCGTTCAGCCTGCAGGTCAAACGCTTTTTCAATGAGCCCGGACGTAGAAGTCAAATCTCCGAAAAGTTCGGGCTGAAGCTTATGTAATTTGACAAGTCTTTCCTGTAGATGTTCGTGCGTCTCTGTGGTTCCATCGCCAAGAATATGAGTTATTTTCAAATCCGGGGACACTTCTATTATTTCCCGGCACACGAGTATAGTTCTGTGGCATACTATCGGATCGCCTTCCGAACACATCAGCGCAATCCTGTGGGTCTTAATGCCCTCGAGTAATCGTTCAAGCCCAGCGCGAAAAATAGGTAAATGGGCGATAATCTCATATTTGGCCTGTCCCTCGATGTAGCAACCCTCTTCGGACCGCCGTGCCCCTAACTCCCTGCCTAAGAACATATATTCAATGCCGGCATTCCTTAAAACATTCCCCAGTACGTCCCTACTGAACTGTGGCGAGTATTTGCTATAGGGACTAGATCGGACATCGGCTACTGCCTCAATTCCATATCGCTTCAAAAGACAAGTAAATTTATCTATCGTATGCGTTGAATGTCCAATCGAAAATAAGAGGTTGTTTGAATTGTCTACTTCCATAAAATCCACCATATTCTCATTACTATCATACATTTCAATTATAACATCTTATTTCTTTATTGTAATCAGGAAATGTATATATTCCGTTTGCTTGCAGCCAATATCCGTTTCTATCATCATGAGGTGACTGATATTTTCGACTAAGACCTATTCGGAGGTATACTTCTTCTTGAGCTTTAATCATAGAATTGACTTTTCTTAATTCATTACGTGAATTACGTTGAAGTGCATATTCATGAAATCCAATATCCGTGATCGGGATATACCCAAACTTTCTACCCGACAAGTCCCGAAAGTTAAGCTTTATTTTTCCTGGTTTATAAGAACTCTCAATAATTTCTATTTCTGATGGAGAAATACTGATCGTAATAATCGACCTTTGTACTTCATCGTCAATAGGAATGTGTTTCTGATTATCATTTAGCGTAACCTCAAATCCCTCCTCTACACTTCCATATAGACCTTGTCTGAGGGCGTTCTTAAAATCGCTGGAACTACTCGGACCAAGATATTTTAGCTTCTTGTAGCTATAGTCTTCTTGATGTGGGCCAGTTCTATCAGGAGAGGGAGTAAAATCACCTTTCAATTTAGCGCCTGGCAAAACATTCAATCTTTGGCATTCTGAATGTGCTAGGTAGGGCATTGGCCGAATGCATTGACCGGAATTCTCATCAATGCCAGCTGTACATACAATTTTCGGATTATGAAATCTGGTTAAATCAGTAACGATGATTATGCGATTCATTTAAAGGATCTTTCTTTTGTGAAGCTACCTAAAACAATAATATGAAATACCTCTCTTATCAATTTATACATAGTTTTCAGCGCACAGTGTTCAGGGCATCACGCCAAGCCCTGCGGCGTTGGATTTGGCCTACTATTATAGTTCCTTATGTACAGCGTTTGTCGATGGCAAATTGTTACCTACGAATTTTGAGAAAAGTGAGAAAAAAAGTGAAAAACCCTTAGAATTGGCTCAAAAACCGGCAAATTTGGCGTAATTTTTTTATATTTTTAGACAGGATTTACAGGATTAAGACGGATATTCTCTTTTTTCGTGCTTGTTAGTGTTCATTCGTGGTGAATATAAAACAGTGTTCACTCCGTGAGATAGGTTCAAACGGCATCTCATGGGGTAAAAAAAATATTATTTTCTGGTTGCAAAGGGATTCTCTGTCGATATAATAGGTTGTCATGAACGGAAAAGGTACAGTTTGTTCGACCTTCCCGGCTGTTATCAGCCTTAGCCTGCTCCTGCGCCGCTTGGCGCAATAATTATACTTCACCAAAAATCTATTTTTCCTTCGTTTCTGAACAATTGACAAGATCAGCGTGTTTATCCTGTCTAAATAAGGATTTTTTGACAAGATTACAGGATTTTCATGTTTATCCCGTCCAAAATATGAATAATTGGCAAGATTACAGGTTTATCATGTTCATCCTGTCCAAAATTGGAGAATTAAAATGTCCAAAGAGAAAGTACAAATATTCGATACGACGTTGCGTGACGGCGAGCAGGCGGCGGGGACGCGTTTGGGGGCGAGAGAAAAGATGGAAATCGCCCGGCAGTTGGTGCGTCTGAACGTCGATATCATCGAGGCGGGCTTTCCGGCTTCGTCGCCGGAGGATTTCGAGGCCGTCAGGCTGATTTCCGAGAATATCGAAGGGCCGGTCATCTGCGGCCTTACCCGGGCCAGGAAAGAGGACATCGACGTCGCCCAAAAGGCCCTGGCAAAGGCGAAGCGGGCCCGCATCCATACGGGGATCGGCGTCTCGGAAATCCATATAATGGGAAAATTCGCCGACGAGAAGTACGGCAAGACGATAGGCGAAAAGCAGGCGACGATTTTGAAGATGGGCGTCGAGGCGGTTAAGCACGCGGCTCAATTCGTCGACGATATCGAATTTTACGCCGAGGATTCCGGCCGGGCTGATAGGGCGTTTCTCTACGAGATACTCGAGGCCGTGATCGACGCCGGGGCGACCGTTTTGAACATCCCCGACACGACGGGCTACGCCATGCCGGAGCAGTATGGCGCCCTTATGCGGGAGATACGGGCCAACGTGCCGAACATCGGCAAGGCGATATTAAGTGTCCATTGCCATGATGATTTGGGCTTGGCAGTTGCGAATTCGCTTGCCGGCGTGAAAAACGGTGCCCGGCAGGTCGAAGGGACGATAAACGGCGTGGGCGAGCGTGCCGGCAATGCGGCTATCGAAGAGGTCGTTATGGCGATACACACGCGGCGTGACTTCTTCGACGACGTCGAGACCAATATTAACACGCGCGAGTTCTCTCGCACGAGCCGGATGGTGGCCGACATGCTCGGAACACCCGTCCCGGCAAATAAGGCGATTGTCGGGCGCAATGCGTTCGCACACAGCTCCGGCATTCACGTGGACGGATTTTTGAAGAAGCGCGAGACGTACGAGATTATGAGGCCGGAGACGATCGGGCTGGCCGAGAGCCGCGTTGTTTTGACGGCGCGCACGGGACGGCACGGGTTGCGTCACCGCCTCGAAGAGATGGGATACACGTTGTCCAAGGAAGAATTGGAGAAGACGTACGAGCGATTTTTAGCTGTGGCCGACAAGAAGAAAGAGGTCTTCGACGAGGATCTTGCCGCGATTATCAGCGATGAAATTTATATTGTTGAACATGTTTACCATTTGGAATATCTGCACGTGGCCAGCGGGACCGGTACGCTGCCGACGGCGAGCGTCAAGATGAAAATTAAAGACGAAATCAAGCAGGCGGCGGCTTGCGGCGACGGCCCGGTCGATGCGGCGTACGAAGCGATTCGCCAGGCTACGGGATTGTCGCCGAAGCTGGAGAACTATGCTATCCGCGCTGTGACCGGCGGCAAAGAAGCGCTCGGCGAAGCGACGGTTCGAATTACCGAAGACGGCAGAATATTCACCGGCCGGGGCATCTCGACCGACATAATAGAAGCATCGGCCAAAGCTTACGTCGACGCCATCAACCGAATGGTTGCGGCCAAAGGAAAAGGTGAGCAGGACGACGTCAAAGCGGAACTTTAACTAACGGAGAATAAAGAAGAAAATGGGAATGACAATAACCGAGAAAATTCTGGCAAGAGCAGCTGGCGAGAAAAAAGTCGTGCCGGGGCAGCTTGTCGATGCGAAGATAGATATTGTGATGTGCCACGATGTTACGACGCCGCCGGCGATTTCTATGCTGGAGGAGAAGGGTATCGATAAAGTGTTCGATTGCGAGAAGATCGTGGTGACGCCCGATCATTTTCAGCCGGCTAAGGACATCAAGAGCGCCGAGCTGCACAAGCGGCTCGACGGCTGGGCGAAGCGGCACAAAATCAAGCACTATTACAAGCTCGGCAGGGCGGGTGTATGCCACGCGCTGCTGCCCGAGCAGGGCCACATCCGGCCGGGCGAAGTGATTGTCGGCTCAGATTCGCACACGTGCACCTACGGAGCCTTTGCGGCTTTCAGCACCGGCATCGGCTCGACCGACGCTGCCGCGGCCATCGCGACCGGGGAGCTGTGGTTCAAGGTCCCGGCTTCGATAAAATTAGTCCTGAACGGCTCGCTCGGACCGGGTGTTTACAGCAAGGACGTGATTCTGGCCGTGATTGCGAGAATCGGCGTCGACGGTGCTCTCTACAGGGCGATGGAATTCGTCGGCCCGGCTCTTGCCGAAATGTCGGCCGAAGCGCGAATGACAATAACGAACATGGCCATCGAAGCCGGCGCCAAGAGCGGCATAATCGGGTTCGACAACGTCACTAAGCAGTATCTCGACGAGCATCTTAAGGGCGAGAAAGATTACACCGTTTTCGAGTCCGACGATGACGCCGAGTACCTTGCGACCGAAGAGTTCGACTGCTCTGCGCTCGAGCCGATGGTGGCTTTGCCGCACCTGCCGAGCGGCGGCGTGCCCGTCGGCGAATGTGCCGGCAAGGAAATGGACCAGGCGTATATCGGAAGCTGCACGAACGGACGGATCGAGGATTTGCGAATCGCTGCGGAAATTCTCGACGGCAAACAAGTCACCATTCGCACGCTGATCGTGCCTGCCACGCCGGTAATCTGGAAGCAGGCCAAGGATGAAGGTCTGTTCGATATCTTCTACGAGGCCGGCTGCGTCATCGCCGCCCCGACGTGCGGCGCGTGCTTAGGCGGATTCATGGGTATTCTCGCCTCCGGCGAAAAGTGCATCAGTACGACCAACCGCAATTTCGTAGGCCGGATGGGACATCCAAAGAGCGAAGTCTACCTCGCCAGCCCCGCAACTGCGGCGGCAAGCGCAGTAACGGGTAAACTGACAGATCCGAGGAAATATCTCTGAGGTTTGAAAAATCCGAAGCACGAAATCCGAAATACGAAACAAATTCAAATGACCGAAAAGAAAATTCAAAAAAATATGACCTGGAAGAAAGGACACTTAAGTTCGCAAAGCGGATCAGGGCATTTGTTAAGCAACTTAAGAAAACTATTGCTAATATCGAGGATGGTAAGCAATTAGTAAGAGCATCAGGTTCTGTTGGAGCAAATTATATCGAGGCGAACGAAGCTCTCAGTAAGAAAGACTTTGTTATGCGCATCAAGATAAGCCGGAAGGAAGCAAAAGAAAGCGGATACTGGCTGAAGCTTGTCGACTCTGAGAGCAAATCTGAACTGGAACGTGAAAGGAAAGAATTGGTACAAGAAGCTACAGAGCTTACAAACATTTTTGGGGCCATTCTGCGAAAAAGCGTATAAAGTTTAGGACATTAGGTATTTGGATTTAAATATTGTTTCGGATATCGATATTCGAATTTCGAGTTTTAAAAATACAAGGAGACAATTATGGCTAAGTCTTTCTTATATACAATCAGAAAGCATCGGATGAAAATCCTGATTGCCATAATAATCGCTTTCATCCTGCTGTTGATTCTTGGTTATGCGATAAATCCGGACAGGACGTGGGGGCCGGGAGTCCATGAACAACCGGCCGCATCGTGATAGTTAAGCGATTATTGCCGAGCAGTTGAACCAATTTTGATTTTTAATAGGAAGTTTTGGACATTTTGTATTTGAATTTTAATATTGTTTCGGATTTCGATATTCGAATTTCGAACTTTTAAGCTAAGGAGTTTAACAATGAGTATAGCGCACGTATACAAAAGAGATAATATTAATACCGATGAAATCATCCCGGCAAGGTATCTCAATACCGATGACCGGGCTGAGCTTGCAAGCCATTGCCTGGAGGACTTGGATGGGGACTTTGTCAATAAAGTCAAAGAGGGCGATGTAATCGTAGCCGGCGAGGATTTCGGCTGCGGCTCATCGCGGGAGCATGCCATCTGGTCGATTCACGGGGCGGGCGTACAGACCGTTATCGCAAAATCTTTCGCGCGAATCTTCTATCGCAACGCCATCAATAATGGCTTTTACCTGATCGAGTCTTCCGACGCCCCGGATAAGATAAATGACGGCGACGAGCTTGAAATCGATTTCAAAGCCGGCGTGATAAAGAACAAAACAGCCGGCACAGAGATGAGCTTCAATCCCCTGCCGGACTTCGCCCTCGAAATAATCAACGACGGCGGACTTCTGGAACACATTACGAAAAGTAAAAAGTAAAAAGGCAAAAAGGTATTATCTTACCTAATTTTCCAGTTATTAGCTGACAAGCAACCGAAATTGTGTTAAAATTAAGTTTATAGACGGTTCTATACCAAAGAGCCAATGGTAAGAGTTTTGGGCATTTCTGGATGATAGACTAAAAATGATTATTGTCCCTTTCTATACTGTTCTCATATCCGCGAGTGTGGCAGATAAGATCACCCTTCCAAAGGAGGACTCCACATGAGCAGAGTGAACGTCAATAAGAAAGTGTTGCGCTGGGCAGTGAGTCGGTCCGGTCAGGAACTGGACGATTTAAAACAGAAGTTCCCGAAAATCCACCAGTGGGCAGACGAAGAAAGCCGGCCAACACTGCGCCAATTGGAATCACTGGCGAGAGCCACGCATACGCCGCTTGGCTTCTTTTTCCTCGCTGAACCGCCTGATGAACGCCTACCGATTCCTCACTTCCGGACGATTCATGATGATACCCCAGCCAAACCAAGTCCAGACATCCTTGAGACTATTCAGATAATGCAACGACGGCAAGCCTGGATGCGCGAGTTCCTGATAGAACAAGGTCAGGACCAACTGCCTTTTGTGGGATCCTCACGACGCGAGGAAGAACCGACATTAGTCGTGCAACGTATGCTGGAGACACTGGATCTCGATGTGGGGTGGGCAGCCGCCGAGAGTACGTGGACGGACGCTCTCCATATCATGCGCCAAGCCATTGAGGATGCTGGAATACTGGTCGTAGTTAATGGTGTCATCGGGAATAATACACACCGCAAGCTCGATCCAAACGAGTTCAGAGGTTTTGTTTTGGTGGATGGTTATGCTCCATTGGTATTCGTCAATGGCGCTGATGGTAAAGCAGCACAAATGTTCACCCTCGCGCATGAACTGGCACATGTGTTCTACGGAAGCAGTGCCGCATTCGATTTGCGTGAAATGCAGCCGGCAGATGACCCAATGGAACAAACGTGCAATCGGGTAGCCGCGGAGTTTCTGGTTCCGCAACGGGAATTGCGCCAGATATGGCCTTCTGTCAGGAAAGATTCGGAGCCGTTTCAGACAATTGCGCGCCGGTTCAAAGTCAGTACGCTTGTGGCGGCCCGCAGAGCGTTGGATACAGACCTTATCAATAGAGAAGCCTTCCTGAACTTTTATCATGCTTACCAGAGTGATGAACGCCGCAAGGCTGCTGACCGCTCGCCAGGTGGCGATTTTTACGTCAATCAGAATCTGCGCGTAGGCCAGCGATTTGCTTCGGCCGTGATTCGCGCAGTCAAGGAAGGTAAGTTGCTTTACTCCGAAGCCTACCGGTTGACGGGATTATACGGAAAAACATTCGATCACTACGCAGCCTCTCTTGGATTTGGAGGAGCGTAGGGATGGACGGCGCCACGTATGTTCTTGATGCCAACGTCTTTATCGAAGCGGCACGTCGTTACTATGCATTCGACCTGGCTCCTCCATTCTGGGAAAGTTTGGTTCAACATGCAGAGAACGGGCGGATTTACAGCATCGATCGTGTAAAGGTAGAGTTGGAGCGAGGAAAAGACGAACTTGCTGAATGGGCAACATCTCAATTCAGTAATGCGTTCGCTTCGACCGATGAAGAGGAGGTCACTAATTCTTACGCGTCAGTGATGGGTTGGGTCAGAGCCCAGGACCAGTTCTCAGATGCAGCCAAGGCTGATTTCGCCGATGGCGCAGACGGGTGGCTCGTGGCTTATGCTATGTCCAAAAGTCAGATCGTTGTAACCCATGAAGTTCTTGATCCTGGCATAAAAAGAAAGGTCCCTATCCCGAATGTATGCGAGGCATTCAGTGTGAATTATGTTGATACTTTCGCAATGCTGCGAGAACTTGGTGTGCGTTTCTCATAACCGTATAATCTCATGAAAGGCTGTTTCCAATCGTTTGATCCTATATAATTAGGGTTCAAAGAAAGGAGATAGCCATGAAAAAGATAAATTCAAATGTAGCGTGTGCAGGCATGGATGTCCACTACAAATTCAGCAATGTAACCTTTCGCGACGCCAGTGGACGACGAATGGACGGATGGGTGGCAGCTACTGAGCGAACGCAGACGGACGGGTGGCAGCCACTGAGCGAACTCAGACGGACGGGTGGCAGCCACTGAGCGAACGCAGACGACGGACGGGTGGCAGCCACTGAGCGAACGCAGACGACGGACGGGTGGCAGCCACTGAGCGAACGCAGTGAGTGAAGTGGATGGTATTTCAATGGACAAGAATTCCCCCTTACAACAACGGCCAGGTTTCTTTATCAATTCTGATCGGTTCATCAACACCATTGAACCAGCAATTGTAGCTTGAGTAGTACCACTTGCCCGGCTCATCTACGAGATCTTTTCTTACCGGATTATTATGAATATATTGAACAGCATGCGTCAGTGTGTTTTCTTTAATAATGTTCCTGTCATAGCCGCCGCCTTTCTGCCAGAACCTGTACTTTCTGTACTGTTGAGCAGTGCTTAACTTTGACAGCTCGGAAGGTTTGTTTTCCTTCAGATATTTTACAGCCTTTCTTGCGGTATCGGTTTTGATGTCCTTTAGGATGTTGGAAATATTATACGCCTCATCCATTGGTTGTATCAGAAGATGGACATGATCGGGCATGAAAACAAAAGCCCACAAAGAAAATTTATGCTTTTCCCTTGCCCTTTCAATGGACTCAATCAGCCATTGACATGTTCTGCCGGATAAGAGAAAATTCTGGTTCCTGTAGCAACTGAAGGTAAGACCATGGGCATGACCAGGGATGTTGTATCTTTTGCATTTCTTTTTTATGAACTGCCTTTGCTCCATGTAGGTAGATTATAGCGGGATTTTCTGTTTCTTGAAACATTATTACCATCCACTTCGCTCACTTTGTTCGCTCAGTGGCTGCCACCCATTGCTTCGCTCATTCAGTGGCTGCCACACTCTATTGTTTCACTCAGCCGTGTAGAGTGTGTAAAATTCATTTTGCACACGCAGGAATAATAATTATGATGTCTCTATGTCAAATCACAGACAATTTCGAATATGATCTATAAGAGTAATAAAACACATGATGACAAACGATCGCGTTCTTGACATTCAGAATGAACTGAGGCGATTGGCCAACGAGGAAATCGCAGAACATTCTCAAAGGTTCTTCCAAACCGCCAAAGGGCAATACGGGCACGGCGACAGGTTCCTGGGTATTCGCGTTCCAGCGTTAAGAAAGATAGCCAGACAATATCGTGGAGTTTCAGTCGATGAAGCCTCCCGGCTGCTCAAATCTGAATTCCATGAAGAGCGATTGCTCTCCCTTCTTCTGCTGGTGGCTATGTTCAAGAAAGCAAACGACGAAGGTAGGAGGGCCATATACAACTTGTATCTTCAGAACACAAGATTCATAAACAACTGGGACCTGGTTGACAGCTCGGCCGAACATATCGTCGGGGCGCAGCTTCGGGACGGCGACAAAAAGCCTCTTTACGATCTTGCCGTTTCGGATATGTTGTGGGAACGCAGAATTTCAATCATGTCCACGTTTCATTTTATCAAGCACAGCGAATTTGACGACACGCTGAGAATTGCGGAGATTCTGTTGCCGGACAAAGAAGACCTGATCCACAAAGCAGTCGGCTGGATGCTCAGAGAAATCGGTAAGCGAAACATTGAAACAGAAGAAATATTCCTGAAGAAATATTACAGACAAATGCCACGGACTATGCTGCGGTATGCGATAGAAAAATTTCCAGAACCGAAAAGGCAGAAGTATTTGAAAGGCAACGTTTAAGATCATCTAACACTATAAGTAAACCGGTCTGGGTAGTGCATAATTCATTTTGCACTCTTACGCTCTCCATGGGCGCTGTCTGTTCAAATTCGCGGATATCTTATCTCTGGCAATAAGCACATTTTCCGTAATCTGGAAATCAAACATACCCACACATACAAAATCGGCCCCATTTGCAAAAGCATACTCGAAGCCCTCGCTCGGATGGATAGCACCCGCCGCCAATACCTTGAAGGCAATCCACGGCTTTTCTACCTTCTTCATGAATTCGATAGTCCTCTCAGGGCTAATGGACCACATATTATCGTGATCGTAGGGACTACCGCTGTCTACATTAAATTCTACTCTGTTCTCTTTCGGCGTAGCGGACCAATAATTGCCGTGGTGTAGCGTCTTCATGTAAAAATCGACATTGATCCCTGCTTTTTCGACTGCAACAGGCACTTCTATCGAATGGCCGCCGATACCGGCGATTAATCCGTTGCTCTTTATGAAATCGACAGCCTTGCCGAGCAGATCGACACGACCGTTCTTCACGAAGCTGTCTCCGACGCCGCCCTGTATATATGCTCCAATTGCTCCATCATCAACGGCCCGTTTAATGTCGCTTGTTAAGTCGTTAGCCTTTGGGTGGGTCTGGGCGATCCACTGCATCTTTCCCCCCCTTTGATTCCAGTACTTGCTGAGATACCCTGAAGATGACGTTATAATTGCATTTATCCCTTCCTGCTCGCATTTTTCAAGAGTCTCCATTATCTTTTTTTCCGTACTGTAGGCTAAAAACAAATCACGCAGATAACTCAGATCTCTGCTATGGGACCAGCCGCTAAACTGATTGCCGCCGATTATCAGCCTGCTTATTTGAACGTTGCCGATCCTGCCTGTTGGAAACGCATTGCCAGACTTCTTCTGCTCCGTCACGGCCGTTCTTTTTGCTGTCGCTGCCGACAGAGCAGTCCTGGGAAAACCAGATGCGGATGTTACTGCCGCTGAGGTGATAAGAGATTTCTTAAAGAACTGCCGGCGATTAAAGCGTTTTTTCATTTTTCAATCCTCTTAATTAAAATCTATTTCTGTTCTGGTGGGCACGGTTTCTCTGATATACTCTTTGATCTATATCCGCTCCTGCTTGATAACCTGCTCAGAAGTAACTGAACTTGCCACGACGGGTGGCAGCCACTGAGGAAATAGAGTGAGCGAAGTGGATGGCGTTTCAACAGAGATGTATATCCTCTTAAAACAAAAGCCCATAAAGAGAAGTTGTGCTTTTCCCTTGCCCTTTCAATGGACTCAATCAGCCATTGACATGTTCTTTCGGACATGAGAAATTTCTGGTTCCTGTAGCAACTGAATGTAAGCTCATGGGCATGCCCCGGGATGTTGTATCTTTTGCATTTCTTTTTGATGAACTGCCTTTGCTCCATGTTGGAGATTATAGCGGGATATTCTGTTTCTTGAAACATTATTCCATCCACTTCATTCGCTTCGCTCATTCAGTGGCTGCCACACATGTTAAAGCACACTGCGTAGATACTCTTGATAATCAGGACGTTGGAGAGTATAGTATTGGCAGCTAAAGAAAAGGCAAAAGTAGAAATCAGACGGGCAATCGAGCCTTAAGAAAGGTATTGAAATGAGCAAACGTATCCGAAAGCTGCCGCAACCGGCAGAGAAGACTATTGAAGCAGTGCTTGACGAGTTCCTTAAACAACAACAGGGACGTCTGAAGCCTTCCACAATGCGTAAGTATGAAAATATCATTGAGTTGTTCCAGTCGTGTCTGAATGGGTATGGTCATCAGAGCCTCGATAAGCAGGAGTATGCGTTATTTGACCGGCTCTATAATGCCAAGGGCGATGAGCATCGGGAATTTTGCCAGTTATTCGGCCCGGAAAAAATCGCCGGCAATGTGGGTGAGTTCCTGAACTACTTTATGATTCGCAAGGTTATGTGCGGTAAGGAACTGATGCAAACAGCGGGCACGGTAACCAAGAAAATGGGCAAATGGCTCAAGGAAAAGGGATACATCGATTCGGAAAGCGCCGAGGATCTTGTGAGTTACGGTGCTACGGCCGCCAGGGAATTGCCCGCCGCGGAAGAATTGGCCCGGATGCTTTCCGATTATGCTGACCGCACCGCTATTAAATGCGATAAAGTGATCGAAGATCATTTTGCAATCGACGCTATAGAACCGAGCAAACTGCGCCTATCCCCTTTTTCAGGAAATGACGAGATCACAGTTCCTGTTTCCCGGAACATCAGCAACGCCTGCCACGTGGGTTGGTCTTTTTCCGGAGCGGTGGGTAAGACAGGTAAGGGCTGGCGTATTCTCGAGGCCTGGAACGTATATCCTTAGGACGTTTTTTTCCATCCACTTCATTCGCTTCGCTCATTCAGTGGCTGCCACACATTTGATTCGGTCGTTCAGTGGCCGCCTGCCACATCCAGATAGATTTTCTTGAAAATCTGGGCCGGGTAGAGTATAGTACGTGAGCGAAGTAACCCCGGTGAGATAAGCTTTGCTATCTCACGGGGTAAAAGGATTAAAAATAGGTGTTAATCTGTGAAATCTGTGATTGATTAAGAAAGGTAGAAATGGCGACGTATAAGATTGCAGTAATGCCGGGCGACGGAACCGGGCCGGAAGTGACAGCCGAAGCAGTAAAAGTCTTAAAAGCAGCCGCGGCTAAATTTAATTTCAAGCTCGATTTGACCGAGTTCGATTTCGGCGGCGAGAGATATAAACGGACCGGCGAGACCCTGCCGGACAGCGGCGTTGAAGAGCTTCGCCAATTTGATGCTATTCTGTTGGGCGCCATCGGGCACCCGGACGTCGCTCCGGGAATCCTCGAAAAGGGAATTCTGCTAAAAGCCCGCTTCGAACTGGACCAGTACATCAACCTGCGTCCGGTCAAGCTCTACCCGGGCGTCGAGACGCCGCTGAAGGACAAGGGTCCCGAGGATATCGACTTCGTCGTTGTTCGCGAGAACACGGGCGATGCGTACACGGGTGCGGGCGGTTTTACGATGAAAGGCACGCCGCACGAAGTGGCCGTGCAGTCGGCCGTTTACAATCGCTTCCAGGTGGACCGGTGCCTGAGGTACGCATTCGAGTACGCGCGCAAGCACGGCAAGAAGGCACGCAGCAGAGGCCAGAAGAATACACTGGCCTTGTGCGGCAAGACCAACGTGCTCACCTACATCTATGACCTGTGGGACCGGGCCTTCCACGAGATGGGCAAAGCCGAGTATCCGGATATTGAAAGGGAGTACTACCATGTTGACGCCACCTGCATGTGGATGGTCAAGAACCCCGAATGGTTCGACGTGATCGTAACCGGCAATCTGTTCGGCGATATCATCACCGACCTCGGCGCGATGATCCAGGGCGGTATGGGCATAGCAGCCGGCGGCAATCTCAATCCCGAGGGCGTCAGCATGTTCGAGCCGATCGGCGGAAGCGCACCGAAGTATACCGGCCAGGGCGTTATCAACCCGTTGGCGGCGATTTGTGCCGGGCAAATGATGCTGGAAACCCTTGGCGAGGAAGAGGCCGGCAAGTGCATTGAGAATGCGGTCAAGTTCGCCACCGCCAATAAGCTGAAATCAATGCAGGCCAAACGAATGGGATATTCGACATCAGAGGTTGGTGACCTCATCGCAGAAATAGTAGCTGAGTAGAAAATCAAATATTAAAATGCAAAATGTAAAATTAAGGAAGTCATCCCGTGAGATAACAGTCTCTGGCCGATCTCGCGGGATTCCGCAATTTTGATTTTTAAATTCTAATTTTTGAGTTTGTCACTGTGCCTGCGAATCTGACACCGGAATATTTTAAGGCTGAGAAGTGGTACAAAAGCGCCGCGACGAACGATGAGAAGATCCTCGCGCTCGAACGGATGCTGGCCGTGATGCCCAAACACAAGGGCACGGACCACTTGAAGGCCGACCTGCGTAAGAAGCTCAGCAAGCTAAAAGACGCCGGTACGCAGAAAAAGAGCGGCTCGCACGTGGATATATTTCACGTGCCTCGGGGCGGGGCGGGTCAAATCGTTCTTTTAGGAACACCTAACTGCGGCAAGAGTTCCATCGTCGCCGCCCTGACCAATGCGAAGGTAACCGTAGCGGATTTCCCTTTCGCAACGAGCGGGCCGGTGCCGGGGATGGTGATGTTCGAGGACATTCAGATTGAATTGGTCGACATGCCGCCGATTACCGCTGATTATATCGCGCCGGGCCAGGTCGGAACGTACCGCAACTGCAACTTGATCGCGATTGTCATCGATCTTTCCGGCGACGTGGCCGAGCAGTTCGGCGTCTGTATGGACTTTCTGGAATCGAAAAACCTGCTCATCGGCAGTGAAATTCCGGCTTCTGACGACCAGGGCAACGCCCTTGCCAAGGAATCATTCTGCGTCTGCACGAAATCCGACATTGCCAAAGCCGGTGCTCTCGAAAGCTTAAAGCAGTTATGTGAGCGCCCCCTGGAATTTATCGAGATTTCCGCCGCGACAGATGCCGGGCTTGAAAAACTCCCTGCGAAGCTGTTCGAGCTGCTGGGCATCATCCGCGTTTACGCAAAGCCGCCCAGTAAGCCCGCGGACATGACCGAACCGTTCACACTGCCTGTCGGCTCAACCGTCATGGATCTGGCCACCCACATTCACCGCCATTTGGCTGAAAAATTAAAATCAGCAAGAATCTGGGGCACCGGCGTCTACGACGGCCAAAACGCCCAGAGAAACCACGTCCTGAACGACAAAGACATTATTGAATTGCATTTCTCGTAATTCGGCTTGTGAGGTATTTTAAATCAGTTCTTAGTAAGTCCTGACTGATTTATTACTTAACTTATAAAGCAATGTGAAGCCACTTTGTGCAACGTACCTTATAATGGTTTGAAGATTGTTTCGGAATTTTCA